>Ga0208161_1000183_pt1 | contig 35712 bp, 55 predicted proteins | sample CB_VirMetaG_3_FD_184538 | JGI IMG/M metagenome (GOLD analysis project Ga0208161, IMG submission 184538) | Freshwater to marine saline gradient viral communities from Chesapeake Bay - CB_1508_1S Viral MetaG (SPAdes) (version 4) | ecosystem: Environmental > Aquatic > Marine > Coastal | place: USA... | reverse complement strand
CGTCACCGAAGCCAACGTACACATCATGTTGGCGCACGTTGAAAACGAGCGCGACATGCTGATCCGCACAGTCGCCAACCAGCACCGCCAAATTGCAACGCTGATGCTTGAGCAGGGCCGCAGACTGACCGTATCGGCAGACGAGGCGCGCGATGCCCTGCTGGCTCGAGCTGACCAAGACGGCGCCTTGCATGGCGACGCAATTGTTGAGGTTCTTCGCGGCTTGGGAGCGCGGTGACATGACCGAGATCGCAACGATCAATTTCGACGACCTCGAAATCATCACCCCAATCGGCTGGCGCCAGTGGTCGAATTACAAGGGCCAATTCGACATCGACGCATCGGGCGATATTTGCGCCATCCGCATCTACATGAAACGCCCCGGCGCGAAAGACTGGCGCCTCGAAAGCATTGTGCCCGAAGACGGCCAGCAATGGGAAGACTTAGTGCGGTCGCTGAAAGCCGATTATGGCTACCAGATCACCGATGCATTCGACGACTGGTATTGCTCGCGAGGCGCCACCGATGCCGACCGCCGCCGTGACCTAGCCGTCGCCTAATCAGCTTCCCGGATCGGCCGCCTACCATGCGGCTTTAGGCCCCCCAGACTCCCGAAGCCGGGCCGATCCGGGATTCTCAATCAGCGTGCCGGCGGGCGCACCCCGAGGGATTCACCATGGGGCGGGGTGTGCGGCGCGCTGATGGCCGGGGCCGCAGAGGGACGCGCAAGCGGCGGCCCCGGCATCAATGCAGCAGAATGGACATGCCGACGAAGCGATACGACCGCACATGGTCAGAATGGGCCAAGTATATAGCCCACTGCCCCTACTGCGGCGGGGCGATCCCGACGCTTAGCGAATGCGGTCGTTGCGGAGACCTGAAAGCGCTCGATGTGAAGTACGAGCGATGGACGAAAGTACCATATCGCAGGCCGCATGCTAGGAGGATAGACCGATGACCGATAAAGCACCCGAGACAATCGAATACCTCCCTGCACCGGCAGAACGCCCCAACGTGGTCCCGCTCCGCACAGGTGGCACCATAGCTGGCATCGTGCCGCGGACAATCGAGGAGGTGTTTCGGTTGGCCACTGCTATTGCCAAATCCGGCATGGCGCCAGGCGATATGGCGACACCTGAGAAGCTGACAGTGGCCATCCTGCACGGCCTTGAGATCGGCATTCCGCCGATGATGGCGATCAATAAGATTGCCGTGGTCAACGGACGGCCGACGCTGTGGGGCGACGCAATTCCAGCTCTACTTCTAAGCAAGGGCTTCCGCATCCGCGAGGAATTCGAGACTGGCCCAAACGGGCGCGCCGCGATCTGCACTGTGATCCGATCAAACGGCGACGCCATCGAGCGCACATTCTCTGAGGCTGATGCCAAGATTGCCGGCCTTTGGGGAAAGCCGGGGCCGTGGAAGCAATACCCCGACCGCATGCTGCAGATGCGCGCTCGAGGCCTTGCCGCCAGGGACGGCGCCGCAGACGTTCTTTCAGGGCTCTACCTTGAGCACGAGATGCAGGACGTGGCCGAACCGCAGCCGACCAATGGCGATCTTCTGGACCAGCCAGACGCCAGCACCATGCGAAAGACGAGCGCACAGGCGAAGCGCGACGGCGACGACGTTGCATTCAACGAGTTGCGCGGCGCTGTTTCAGGCGCGGACACGTTGGACGATCTGGCAACAATCGAAGCCACCAACCGCGATTTCATGCTGTCTCTGCCGCACGGCTGGGCGCGCATCGTGACGACCGAAATCAACGACAGGCGCGCAGAGCTAGAACAGCAGGCAGCGGAGTGAACCAATGGGAACAATCCCACTCGACGCCGCCTGGCAGGCACATGAACAAGCGGCCGCTGATCTGCGGCAGGCGCTGGACGACGCCATGTGCAATGACAGGGTTAGCGACCGTCTGGCGATGTCGAGCTGCCTCACGAGCCTTCGATATATCGAAAAGCACGGCCTGACAGAACACGGCCGGCGTCAGCTGCGGACTGCCATCGCGTCATGCAGGGCAGCCCTCGGCGCGGAGGAATAGACGTGTCGGAAGTGCTTCTAGTTATCGGCGCGTCTGTTGCTGCAGGCGTCGTCATCGTCTGGCTGGCCAGCATTTACGAGAGGCGGCAATGAGCAATGACCTAGTAGAGAAGGTGGCGAAGGCATTCAAGCATGAGTTGGGAGAACACTTCCTGAGCCATTCCAGCTACCGCGATCTAGCCCGCGCTGCTCTTGCAGCCATAGATGCGTCTGGGGGCCACGTTGTGGCGCCTAGAGTGCCTGATCGGACTATGAAGGAGATGGGCGGCGGTACGCTGCTCGCCCCTAATGCAGTAACGGCGCCGCCCGAGGCAGTGGCCGAGGCATTATACAGAATCATGCTCTCTGCCCGTTCTCCTATTACGGGAGATACACAATGAGCCAGCGCATGTCATGGCGGACGCTCCTGCACGGCATGCCGAAGTCGGAGCCGCCCGAGAATGAGAAGGTCGTGCATTTCCGACGCGAAACGCTCGACCAGATGGAACACAAGCTGCGCGATCTTTAGAACCGCGTTGTTGATAGCGGCCTATCCGTGGAGCGCGCTGTCCTGGCCTACAACAGCGCCAGAACCGAGCTTGAGGACTACCGGAAGCAGTTCGCCGAACGGCTCAAGGAATCCGGCGTCAATGCTGATTTCCCCATACAATTCCCCGAGGCACAGCTAGATGACAAAACTTGAACGGCTCGAATGCTGCGATGGTTGCCGCTGGCGAAGCAGGCCAGGCAAGGGCGTTCCTCGCTGCACCAACTTGGACCGGCTGGCCAAATTCGCGCGGGCGTGCAGCACGATTGAACAGTGCCTTGTATGGGAGGCAAAGCAATGAAGTCGTGTCCCCATTGCGGCTGCGAACTCGCGGCACCTGCTGGCGGCAAGCCTCGGAGCGTCGAACAAATCAGGCGTTACTTTGCAATGATCAAGGCGGCGTTCATGCACTGGCCGGAATGGCATGAACGGCAGTTTTCCAGCAGCGAAGAACTCAGGTCGTTTTTGCAAATGAAGGCAGGCGCCCGCGAAATAGGGGCTCAGATACCACTCGTTGGGCTGTCGAAAGAACGCGCCATGCTGCTGGCCGAGGCGGCAATTCGCGGCGCCGGAAGCTATGCCATGCCGGTGATCCATGGCGACGTGTTGGTGATCTTTCGGCCCAAGTCGATCAGTTTCTCGCGCATGCCACACGCTGCTTTTTGCCAACTATCAGACGACGTTGCGGCTGTGATCGAGGCTGAAACTCACATCAAGGTCGAGGACATGATGCGGGAGGCGGCGGCATGAGGCGCGAATTCCCAGCCAAAATCCGCATGGCGGCATACGATCGAGCAGAAGGCAACTGCGAGCACTGCGGCATCCACATCAGGCACAGCGCCCATTACGATCATCGCATCCCGGATGCGCTCGGCGGCGAGCCAACCATCGAGAATTGCCAACTGCTCTGCAAGGCGTGCCACGCTCTCAAGACTTGCGCCGAAGACGTGCCGACCATCGCAAAGTCCAAGCGGGTCCGGCAGAAGCACATATTGGACAAGTGGAGCAAGCCGCGCGGTTTCCGTGGTTGGCGCAGGTTCGACGGAACGCCCGTCTGGCGAAATGGCTAGAGCCCTCGCCGTCATTCTTCTAGCGCTGCTGCTGATGGTGCTTGCAGGCGTGGTTATGAAGGACCGGCCAGGATGCGAGCGCGTTTCGATTGGCGGGATTGAGATAGGGGATAGGTGCAGATGACAGGAAAAGAGACCATAATAGCATGGGTAACCAAGTACGCCCTGACTTCTGGAATACTCAAGGTCTCTGGAGAAGTTGACCACGACATAGCCAGTGACATGTTCACGTGGGGCGGGAACGACATGCAACGCAACTACGCCCACGGCAAGGACTGGCACCGCACTGAATCTGACGCAAAAAAGAGAGCAGATGAGATGCGGTTAAAGAAAATCGACTTCCACCGCAACTCTCCCACACCGCGCGCCATGTAGTAGGCGATCCACGCTCGACGGATGCGCTCGGCCTCGCGGTCGTATGGAGCGAAGCCCCAGGTCGGCGTTGTCGGCACGGCAATCACTCCTTTTCCGTCAGTCCCTCAATAGGGCGCTTAGCGTGGCCTCATTCCTAAACTCGAAAATCCGCCGACGAAGCTCTGTCCTGTACGGGCATCGCGGCATCACGAACAGCGACAGCGACAGCAGCCATCTGGAAAGCCAGTACCGGATCGTCCACATCGTAGACCCTCCTCTACTGCTCGTAGTTACCGACGCGCCATAAGCGACGAAGGCTGCGACGCCCAAAACGGATTTTCCCCGCCACGGCCCACCACATATCCGGTCGGCGCTCGATGCGGTGACGCAAAACGCGAAGCCTCATCATGGCTGGCGCTCCTCATCCTCTCGCCTTGCGCGCGTGCTTCTGCTTCCATGCCTGACTGCCGGCGAACATGTCGCTGTTCCGGTTTGGGCACTCGAAATCGCAATGCTCTGTGCCAGCCTGCGAGCACAGGCCGTCGCGACCCAGACCGCACTCCATGTCGAAATAATCCTCCAGGTCGTCAGGATCGCAACCAAGCATCTCAGACTCGTCGATCATGTTTTGGCTAAGCTCGCGCCCCACGGCAGATGCTCCTATCTTTCGCTTCGGCCAACTTGCACAATCGACATGACGACGTGTCCCGGTTCAATGCCGAAGCTCCCGCCGCGCAAGATGTAGCTCACGACCGCACGAACGACAAGGCCGGAATAAGTTCCCGCGGCAGGATCAAACTCGCGGAGGACAAGGGTGTCGCCCAATCTAAACCCACGGTCGTCCTTTCTGGCTTCAAACTGCTTGTGGTTCGACCACACATGAGCGAACACGTCCGGCCACGTCTTCAGATCGTGCTCCATTGCCCCTCCCTTCCCTATCGCGCCAGCAGGCGGGTCTTCCGCAAGGTGTCCACTCGATACCGCAATGCCATTGCCCCAGGCTTTTGCGCCCGCGGCCGCACACGCAACAAGTTGCCGGGATGCACGCCATCTACGACACGCCAGCCGAGTACCCGCGTCTCTGCCCACGAACTGCGGCGCTTGCCCCCCCTGGCCCAGCACTCCCACCGAGGCCGCGTCCACGGTCGCGAGCCTGTCCCGTGCGGTCGCGGCAACGCGCCGTATGGCCGGACATAGAACGATGCGCGCGCACGTCGAGCCACCTGCCGCTCCCTACTTGTTGCCCACCTCGACGCGGTCCACGGCAATGCCGAACTCTTGGCTCTCGCCGTCGTCGCGACCGTGGCGGTGTGTGATCCAGCCGTGGATCGTGACCGGGATGCGCTCAGGCAAATCGTGCGTCTCTGCGCCGGACTTGCCGTTGCGGTCAATCATACGGTCGAGCTGTTTCCGTCCCCGACGCACGTCAAGCAATGCGAAGTCCGATTGTAGCTTCATTTGCCTTTGGCTCCTTTTCCTATATCCAGAACTGCCACCAGCGGCGAGGTGCTTCTTGGGACAGCCGCCATCCTCTCGACTGACACTGGCTGCACGGCTGAAACGTCGCAGTGAACCGCCCGCCGAACGCGCCCTGTACCATCTCGTACATCGCCGGGCGCTCATGACAGACGTAGCAAGGCTGATCGTGCTCTGCGACTAAGCCGCTGTCGTGCATCCACACTGTCACTCGCCGACTTCCTGTATGATCGCGAAGGCTGGTCTGACCCATCGCGACAGGAGACGACGGAACGCCTCGCGAAAGATGCCGAATAGCAACGCACAGGAGACGCCACTAAAGAGCGCTGACGAAATACCACCCAACCCGCAGCGCGACCAGAAAAACAGCAGCCCACCCCAGCCAGCACGCAACAGATAGCGCGCGATGAATCATTTGAGCCACGCTTGCAGCAAAGCCGCGCCGGCTTGGCCTATCTGTTCTGCTGTCAAGTTGCCCCCAACTCCAACGACCCATAGAGCCGCCAGGAGCATCGCCCGCATGACGAGTTGCTTCAGATCGGCCACCTCGCCCTCGAGGTGATCCAGCCGGCGCCCATGAGCCTTGATCTCGCCAATCGCCTGGCCGATCTGAACCCCAGTCTCGAAGTCCAGCATGGGTCATGATGCCCTCGGCTTGGATTGGCACCACGTCTCACGAGCGGCGTTGTTGCCGGCGATCTCACTTGATGTCTGCGGCGTCAGAACGTCTTTCTTGCTGATGGTGACGATCTTCCACGTCTGGCACACCTGGCTAGCAGTCCCGGCAATATTGCTTGAGCACCCGGCCAGGCTCACGCTCAGCAGCAGCACGAGCGCGCTTCGCTTTCGCATCGACCTTCTTTCCTATCCGCTCAACGCGCGCACGCTCCCTAGTGACCCCCGTACCCTGCATCCATGCTGACCAGCCGGCCATAGCAGCCAGCGCCAGGGCCGCGGCGATGGCATAGCGGGCGACCAACGATGCAATCATGACCGCACCCGCTTAATCAGCATCGCCACCCCAGCCACGCCGACAAACACCAACGCGCCCACCACGAACACCGAGGCGTCATGCTGGCCCAGCACCTTGCTCCACCCGGCCACGTTGGTGACGGTCTGCGCTATGCCCTCAGAGACTGGCGGCACCAGCGGCGCCTTGACGGCAGACACAGTGTCGGCGGCATCCTTGGCCACGACAGCAGCTGTACCAACGCCAGCGGCGACAACGGCGCGGGCACGCGCGACCCTTCCCGCGGTCTCTGTGATCTGCGTGGCGATGGGGATACCGCTCGCAGGGTAAGTCTTGCGGCACAACTCAAAATGCGGCGTGTCCTTCGACTTCCACGTTCCGCCCCAAACAATAGGCACCCCGCATTCGTCGGCGGCGGACTGCATGGCGGCGGCGATCTTGTCCAGGTCGGGGATGTCGTATCCGAAATTATCGCCATCCACGATATCAACGGCGTGCCCGGTCAGGTGGCGGCTGTTGAGCGTCCAGCTCTTGCCTGCCGCCTTTAGTTCAGCCTGCCGTGCCTGCGACCGCAGCCCCTCGGTGACAACAATCGGCACTTCGCAACGCTCGGCGGCCATCTCAACGACGCGGATCAGGTCAGGATGCACGCCGGCCAAGTTCTTACGGCTGCGTTCGTTGAGTGCGGTCAATTTCATCGATCCTTCACCGCTTCACGGGCCAACGACCCTATCACACGTTCAAGACGTTCCAACCGCGCTTTGGCCTGGTCCAGCTCGTCTGCCATACGCACCATGGCGTTGACCGCCCCTTCGGGAATGTTGCGTTGCACAACTTCGCGCGTGTGTTCGTGGCGGATTTCATGCCGGCGCATGATATGCTCGGCAATCGCCGTCGATCTCTCTTTATGCCCAACGGCTGTCATCGGCATAATCGCTCGGTATTGGCGACATCGCTTGCAGCTCAAAGGACTTGGCCCACAGCCCTTGCCTGATGGTCGCTGCAAATAATAGGACCGCCTGCCATTCCGGGGCTGTAACTTGTGTCGGGCCGGTGTCGGTTACAATGGCGATCTGTGTTTGCGTATCGCCTAGATCAATCAAAGCGTTGGCGTAGTCCGTCACGTCTCGCCATCCCATCATGTCATTCGGTGTCGTTCCAATCTGATGCACGCCGCGCGCGTCGCCGAAGTCGTAATCAAAGCCAAGAGCTAGCCGTCTGGAGCGTTCCGCGACTACGTCTTCAACGCGCGGACCTGGCGCCCAGCTTTGCAGAAATTGCGCGACCGCTGCATTATGCTCCGCTGTCGCAGCTTCTGTCAAACGGACAACCCACGATGTCGGATCGTCGGCATTTTTTATGGCCACGCCAGCAATCACATTGGGCGGTATGATTTTTTCCAAGTCCGCCTGGATTGATCCAGCATTTACATTTAGGCCCATCCCCAAACCTCCATTCCACTTTGAAGTGTCGTGCTGCCATTGTCACCGTAAAACGTGACGGTTGATGGGTTGTTGCCGAACTCAATCGCCGCCAGATAATGCAAACCAACCGCGGCCATCTTGCCGTATGTCGCACGACCATTGATTGTATTAGATTGGCCGACTGCTGCCGCTTGTGAGCCGGACGGGGATGTAGTCGAGTCGTAACCAATCGCCACACGCCCGTTTGTCGTGCCCGTAGTCCACACTTCGTACTGTGCGTAAACCATATCCTCGGCGACACCGACGACATATGTGGTCTGCATTCCAGTCGCTGGAGTCCCAGTGTTCGGCCTGGTATATGTGGCGCTGACGGTCGTCCAGCTCGTGTCACTGTTGGCGTTCCAACAGACCCAAGGCCGCCGATTGTAGTAATTCCAGACGCCTATCCACCCTGCCGTACCACCCGATGCCGCGGCTGTTGGAATTGTCATCTTGGCTTGATTGCTGCCGTCGATATAGACGGTGCCGAGATAGAGCCTTGTAGCCGCGCCGCTCTTGACATAACGACCGTCTTGCAGCGCGATGGCTGTCGCACGGGCGGTGTCGCTCGTCCATGCTGTCAACTCAAGGGCGAGCGTGCCTGAATTATTGTACGCCCACACGTCATGCAGCTTTGATGCTGTCCCACCAGACAAAGCGATTGACGTCTCAGCAAACGTAACCGCGTCCCAGCTTGATCCGTTATACAGATGGCAGATATTACCCTGATACGGCGTGAAATAGAGCGTTCCCGTCGCCGCGACCGTTGATGTCGTCACCGGAACCCCGGTCGTCAGAGTTAGCCGCCCTTGCGTAACGAGCCCACCGCCACCGCCAGCATTAGCGTCCACGTAGGCTTTGACGCTCTGCTGAGTCGGAACCCTGGTCGCCGAGTCGGACGACATCGTGTCTTCGTCAATGGCCGGATAAAACAGCTGCTGTGATGCGCCGTCGCCGACAACGATGAAATTGCCATCCGTATCCCACTGGATATCGCCCTCAGCCGTTGGCGTCGGACTGGCAGATTGCTTAAGCGTCAGCGTCGGCGTCGTGATCGTTTTATTGGTCAGGGTCTGCGTTGCGGTCAGGCCAACGAGCTGCTCGGAGATCGTTGCGGGATCGTATGTCGCAGCAAGCATATCTCCCGACCCGGCCGGGGCAACCCATGTGCCGTCTGCTTTTAAGAATTTATTAGCTGCTGCATCTCCTGCAGCAGGCGCAGGGACAAGCCCCTTTGTGCCGCCCGATCCGCTATCGCCAACAACGGCATCAAGCAACGCCGTCTGGGCCGCCGCATTCGCCGCAGTTACCATGCTATCGCCAGCTGCCGTAATCCCGAGATTGCTTCGGGACGTGGGCGCATCGGCAACATCAGAGAGGTTGTTGGTCGATAGCAGGTCGCCGCTACCTGCCGGCGCGACCCACGTCCCGTCCGCCTTCAGAAACTTGTTGGCCGCCGCATCGCCTGCGCTTGGCGCAGGAACAAGACCTTTCGTGCCACCTGCCCCGCTATCGCCAACCACGGCGTCCAAAATTGCCGTAGCCTCGGCTGAAGTTAGGTTCTCGTAAGCGGCCGCGCTATCGTCCCACCCAAGGAAGGCATCGGCGCCAGCATCAGCAAGCGTAATCGTGCGGCCCTGGATGCTGGTAACATTGGCCAGCGTGTCCATCGCCGCTTCGATGGTCGCCTCTGTCGTGGCGTCCAGCGCATCGACGTTTTGCAGCGTGAGCGTGCCTGATGAATCCGAGAACGGCGTCGAGGAGCCGACGACAACTCCCGTGTTGCCAACCGTGATAGAACCGGCCGTCGAGATGTTGCCGCTGTCGTCAATCGACACCGCCGAACCTTGCACCTTTTTGGCGTCGGTGCCGTCCGTCCTCACAATGCGGTTGTCCGAAGAGCCTAGTCCAGACGTATAGGTGCTCTCGGTCAACGCCGCTGCGATGTCGTCACGCAGAGTGTTCCAATCGGTCTCGTCAACTGGCGTGCCTTCAACGGCTGGGTTCCAGCTAGACGAAGGCGCCGTGTAGGTTCCCCCAGATCGGCTCATCTATTCCCCCTCAATCAACATATGTTGGCGCGGACGGGACGCGAGACGGACCATCTCGTTACGCATCGATTCGGTGGCAGCGCCGTTCTGGCGCGATTGTTGGGCATTCTCGACCAGCAGCATCGGGAGCGCGCCCAAAGCGCACTGCCAACCGTCTACCGGCTCGCCCGTGTTCGGGTTGGCACCTCGTAACTGCACCCATTGCGGGCAGGTGTGGCAAACGGCACTCATCCTCTTGCGCCAGAACGGGCAATAAAGATGCTCGGGGCCGCGGGGGATTTGTGGCATTAGTCCTTCACCGCTATGATCGTATCGACATACTGGACCGCGAAATCAAGCGCTGTTCCAGACCCGCCGAGCGATACTGTTCCGCCGATTGTGGTCGTCGTCGTCGCGCTCGCGCTGATGCCCGAGGGATTGACGGGACCGCTCAGCCCGCCACCATCCGCACCCCAGCTTGTGCTGCCCGTGCCTCCGATGGTCCCGCCTGATAAGCTAACGGTCGTTGAAGACGACGCGGTCAACCCCGATGCCGAAATCGTGATGTTGGGAAGGTTAGCTTGGGCTATCGTGCGGGCGGCCATGACGCTTGAAAACGCGGTCGAACCACCAGACGACGCCGTGCCAGACACCACTCGCAACGCCTTGTCGTTGTGGTCTGTGCTTTTCGTCCATCCGGTCGGCGCTGCCGTCTGCACAAACAGCATCACGGTGCCAGACGGGAAATGAGTGGCGTAGTCGCCATCAGCGTTGGCGAAACCGCTGGCGTCGATGGTGCCACCGGCAGCGCCGCCAATGGCAACGCCGATTGTGTTAGCCGAAGCCCGGTAGAACCCCGTATCCGTATCGGTGCCGAAAGTGATCCCTGGCGCCGCTGCCGTGCCGTTGGCCGCCTTAAGCTGCCCCGTCATCGCAGCCTGACCATCACGCGGCAGGCTGTTCGTCAGCTCCGTTCCAACGTCGGAGAAGTTTGCGTTTACCGATGCACTCTCGATAGTCGTGCCAGATGAAAAACTGTTTGGCGTCGAGTAGGTGCCAGAACCATTGCGCGGCAAGGCGCCCTCCTAACGGTTGATTTGCTGGATTGCGCCCGCTAGACTCGGCGCATGCAACTTTGGAGCTTGGACATGAACGAAGAAGAACGCATTGAACGCATCTGGTGGAACTACCACCGCGCGACAGTGCGCCAGCAAGCGCTGATCGCACTCGCTGCCGTTGGCATCATCCTCGGCATGCATTTGTATTTTGGCTAGTATGCCGGCGACGGCTTTAGGGCCTCGTAGGCCAAAAGTGCCAAGCCAACCGGGCCGAGAACTTTTGTCGCCGCCTGACGAAGCACTGGGCTTGCGACGGTTGCGGCACCGAGCCCTGCAGCGCCACCAGTCGTAACGGCATCATTGGTTTCAGGATCGACACCAGCTAGATTTCCCCCCCTGGCCATCGCTTCCTTGGCAATCAGTGCCATGGCCACTGGGCTGAAAACACGGCCCATCTTCTCCCGAACAGCTGGCGATGCCATAGCCGCGGCGCCAGCTGCGCCAGCCCCAGTCCCAACAACGTCCGCAGTGTCGTCGTCTGCGCCAGCTGCTTTTGCCAATGGGCTCCCGAGGAACATGCCAGCACCAAACCCAGCCCCTAGAGCACCGGCCTTGCCAGCGGCACCCCGCCAATTCATGCCGGGCGGTGGCATGCTCGCGCTTTGCGCCTGCAAAGCAGCTTTGCCAGCGTTGCCAAGCCCTTCGGCAACAGCTATGGCAGTCGGAGAGGGCGGGGCGACAAAGTGCCGGGAACCAAGTTCCTTGCCGATCTGGGCTAAACCTGCCGACGCACCGAAGTTGCCAGCCGCGTCCCATGCCTGCGCTGCTTCCGGGTCCTCTGTTGTTGCACCTCGGTAACGTGCGTAAGCACCTTCTGCAGCCCACGGCAGAGCTGCCCACAAAGCCCCCCCCACGCCGCCGCTGCGCACGTTTCGCATCGATTTCGCAGCGTCACCTAGCGCCGCTTGAACATGCGCCGAAGACGCAGAGCGCGAACGTGCCATTGCTTCCGCTGTACGTTGCAGGTTCGGCGCGTCCCGCTTGACCTCTCTTACAGCGGCCTTGAATTTATTGGCCCTGCTTGTTCCTATTGCCGTCCCAAGAGCTGCGCCGCCGAGCAATGGCGCAACGTCAGTAAGCATCCTTGTAATACGTCCGGTCGGATCATTCTTCTGGCTTTCAGCCTGTAGCTCAAGTTCCTTGAGCTTAACTTCATTGTCGCTTGGTCCGGTCTTGGGCGGCGTCATGCTAGACTCAATAGCCAGAGCCTGCGCGGTGCCCTGGCCCATGATTCCGTCAATCTTGCCGCGATAAAGCCCTTTGGCGGCAAGACGCTCCTGAATTGCTTTTACGGTCGGATCAGCCATCTTGCTTTGCCTCTGGTGATGTGCTTCCATTGCCCCTGGGGGCGGACGTTGAAGGCTTCCGACTCAGACCGGCAGGCTGGTAAGCGTGAGTTCTGACCGCCCCCAACATTATTTCTGCCCCTCGATTTGCACAGGACCAGCCGCCCCGCCGACAAGCGCTAGACTAGACCTGTCGAGCGCATCAGCGAACCTAGCGAACACATCTGGCCCACCGCGCGACCGCAACCGACGCAGAATTTGGTTGCGCGCCTGCGGGTCCGCTTCAAGCAACCGCCGCGCGAGAGATATAGCCACGTCCTGCCGATACCCGAACACCCGCTGAATGCCCACGCCTACCGCTTCAACGCCCATATTGAACAGGCTAGGAGCTTGCCTAAACCTGTTCCACATGCCGGCAAGAGCATCGCCTGCGAAGGCCATGTCGTCGGCTTGCCTCTGCGCCGTAGCCGAGTTACCGAGAACATCTCGGTTCGTCGTCATCATGCGCTGCTCGCGCCTGATGACGTTGCCGAACCGCTCGGGCCGATCAGCAAACACGGCATCGCCCCTTGACCTCGGGATAATCTCGCCCATCAGCTCGCGCACCCTTTGTTGCTCGAATATCTGCGTAACGTCATTGCCAGGGCGGCGCGTGCGCAGTGCATTGCGCATACTCTCAAGAAAGCCGATGCGGAACAGCTGCCGTTGCCCTGGCGACAGGGCGCGATATTGATCAACGCTGACCTCGCTTGCATCGCGCAAGGCGGCTCGGCCGAGGTCAATTGCCTCCCGATTTTCGGCGGCAGACCCCCAGGCGTCGCGGGCCTCCTGATAGCGCAGGTTTTGCGTAGCGCGTCCTGCCTGGTTTGGCACATGAACGGCATCCAACAGAGACCGCTTGAACTCGGTCAATTCCCGCACGAGGTTGTTCTCTCCGGCGCGCTGCGCCTTTGATATCATGTCGTCAAGCGCCTTCTTGGCGTTGTCAAATCGCCTGATGTCGTTTGCCGGCATGTTGGTGCCAGTGAACAGCCGGATAGCCTTATCAATCTGCCGGCGCGTTGCCCCGCGCGGGTATTGCTGGGCAACAAGGCTCATGGCTGATGTTGCGCCGCCTAGGTCGAACGGGTCCGAGTTCCTTCGCGCCTCGTCATAAAGCCGGCGCCCCTCGCGCGCCTGATCGCGCATGATGCGCTGCTCAGTCTGATAAGCAGACCCGCTCGAGCGAATGAGAAGTGACCGCTCTGTTGCGTCCATGATGCGGGCCATCTGCCCGTCAGGCGCGCCGCCCTGTGTACGGGCGTATAGATTTTCGCCGCCGCGTTGCCGGCGTGTCAGCGTGTCCTTGATGTAATTGCCAGCTTCGCCGCCCTGCCGATAAAGCGAGCCTGTCAGCCGGCGCATCGCGTCCGACGTGTCCGCTATAGTCTCAGGCAGTGTGGCCTCTGAGTTTGCATTCATGCGCGCGTCGTAACCCTGCCCGCGCTGCAGGTCTAACCGCTTTTGCGCCGGAGACGAACCTTCACGCGCAATGCGCTGCGCTAGGATAGTGTCGGCAGCTTCTTCGGGGCCGTGCCGCAACCTGGCGGCCAATGGCGCAACCGTCTCCGCGGCCTTTCCGTAGGCGCGGGACGCAAGAGAGGCACCAACCGGAAGACCGGCGCCAATGCCGGCGCCCCACTTTGCACCGGACGCTGCACTATCGAACCTGCTAGGCAATGAGTTCTCACCCGCCCCGAACCCTTCCGTTGCGCCAATGCCGGCGCCAATCGCTGCACCTTGGCCGACTTTTCCAAGCAACGTTCTTGCCGGAGCGATGCGTGATAGCAGCGGTCCGCCCGTCACAATGCCAGCAGCCAAGTTTCCTACTGCTGTCGTGATCGGTGCCTTGGCTGTCGCGGCACGTTCGCGGGCGCGTTCTTCCTCAACAGCCTCATCATATGGACGCCCGAGAACACCGCCCGTGATCGAATGCAACCCGCCCTGGATGGCACCTGTAGCCTCGTCAAGATAGTTGCCAATAATAGGGATGCCGCGTGCCGGCGACGGCAAAGACAATCCCGGCGTCTTGGCAACGCGATGTTCAGCCCACTGGCGCTGAGCCAACTTTTGCTGTTCTGGCGGCAACCTTGAGATAGCAGCCCTGATTTCGGCGTCTGGCCGCGTGAAATCAGCCTTCGGGATCAGGTCGTCGAAGATTCCGTCGCCTGCGCCCGTCACTTGTGCCGCGAAGTCCTGCGGCACAAGATCGTCAAACATGCCCATCAGAGCCCCGCCGGATCAATGCCGTTTTGACGCAACCGTTCAATCACCTTATCGCGCGGGGCGCCCTTGGCGATAGCGGCCCGCGCCTCATCAATCGCCGGGCTTCCCTTGCCGCCCAACCCTGCTGTCGGGTTAAAGCCGTGCAACATCCTCAACACCTCCTGGGACGACGGCGGCTTCTGGCCAGCATCCGAATATGCGCCCTGTATGTTGCGGATAATGCTGCCTTGGAGTTCAACCAGCGCCGCCTTTGCCTGCTCCCAATTTTGCGCCCGGCTTAGCCGTGCTTTGGCGGCTTCCGCCTTCTGACCCTCAATCTCTGTGATCGTGCCGCCGCCTCTCAGGCCCTTATATGCCTCTAGGAAGTTGATGCCACTGATCTGGTCGAGGAAGGCTTTTGCGTTGGCCGCGTCGCCGCCAGGGTAGTTCGGGAATGCGCCAACTGCCCCAAAGTTCTTCCACGCGCCAGGGTGGCGAAGCGCCTTGCTGACGACGTGAAATGCTTCCATTCCGGAATTGACATTTGAGCCTAGATTGACCTGTGCTTTGCCGCGCGCGGTGCCAACTTCTTCCGCGACTTTGCCGCCTTCGATTTGCGGCGACACGTTGCGTACAGGTCTTCCCGTTGACTTATCAACCAATTCGCTGCCGACCCTTTCAACGCCTTTCGATGGCGTGAGACCTCCGCCACTGGCCGTGATCGGCTGCGTCTTGAGGCTCCCGTCCCGGCCGAATTGGACGCTATAGAAGTTCCCATCAGGCCCCTTGAATATCTGGCCATTCTGTCCGTAGTTGCCACCTGCTGGCGCCTTCTTCAAAGCCATCCACTGATCAAACCCGCCTTTATATCCCTTTGCAGCTGCATATTCATATTCGCGGATGTCTTCCGTCGTTGGGTTTTCTGCCGTCTTAACTCTTGCTTCGAGTAGCCTTCGATTCAGGCCAGCATTCGGGTCAAGCTGATGCCCAACCATGCTGCCGACAACAGAATTCGTCAGGGATGGGTCCTGAGAGACAACCCCTTGCAGCCCAGGCGACAGCTTGCCAAAGTTTGGATCGCCTCTCAGAGCATTCAGCACCGCCGAATTGCGGTCCTTCTGGCCCTGGTTGGCCTGGCCCATCTGGTAGCCACCCACGCCGCCTTGGACCACGCGCGCCAGACCTTGCGTCCAATGCCCCACAGGCGAAGCGTCGGTTCCCTGCTGCATCAAAAGCTGCGCCATCCGCCGCTTCTGTGCGATCTCGTCGGGGGTCATGACGTTGCTAAACGGCGCCGGCTGAACCATCAGGCATACCCTCTATCATAGCGTCCCGAGCTAGGATTAAAGCTGTATCCAGTGTCTGGTGATCTCCAGCCAGACCCGGCAGAACCAAACAAGCTGCTGCCCAAGCTTGCGCCCAGCGGCCCGCCCATTAGAGCTCCTGCAGCAGTGCCGCCAATGCTCGCAAGACCGCCGATCATCGCGTTACGCTGCTGCATCTGCTGCTGGTATTGCTGCATTTGCTGGTTGTAGGCGGCCTGATTGAGCCCGGCCACGTCCACATTCTGCACCCCAACTTGCGGCGTGTTGACCAAATTCGGCTGCAAGGTGCCCATGCCGAATTGCAGGCCGGGTTGCAGCTCGTTCATGCCCTGCTGGCGGGACTGCATCCCCTGGTTGAACATTTGCCCCTGCAGTCCGGTGACGAGATTGTTGCGGGCCTCGTTCTGCTGCAACCCGAGGTCGTTCATCTGGCTCTTGTAGGCTTCGCTCGTCGGGTCCAGCCCCTGGTTGCGGAGCCTGTTTTCCATGGCATCTGTTGCACGCTGAAAGCGGGGCTCAAGGTTGGCCGTTGCATAGTTGTACGCTTGATCGAAGGCGCCTTGGCTCGACGGCATGTCCTGCCCGGCGCGGCTGAAATAATCCTGCCCGAGCTGCCCGAAACCGCCCGCGAACTGCTGGCCGGTTTGCCCGAGGCCCTGCGATGCCTGAAAAATAGGATTGCCATTGGCATCGGTTCCAGTCTGCGAATAGTTCAGCGTATTGCCGAACTGGTCACGCTGGTTCAAACGGTTGTATGCCGCGTTCTGGTCGGCGTTCTGCCTGTTCTGTTGGTTAGCCTGAGCCGTCACAGCGCCGACGCTCATTGGCTCCGGTGCTTTAGGCGCTTTGAACAATGAGCCCATGGTCTTCCCCCTTGAGCCAGCGGCATTCCGGTGCCGTCATGACATAGACAAAAGCGTCCTGCCCGCGACCGTAGTAATCGCGGGCAACAGACTCGTATCGAAACCCGTATTTGGGCGCTGCCTTGCGCACCTTCCTGTGCTTCCTATGCGTCCTCACTTCAAGGCGATGCACGCCGCACCCTCCAAACACAGCCTCAAACATGCCGCGGACAGTGCCGTTGCTAATCTTCCCGTAGACGTGCAGCTCGGCAGACGTGTCGTTGTGCCAGGTGACCACGAATGCCCCGCGAAGAACGCCCCCGCCGTCGATGATGCCAAGCACCATGCGCGGATGATGACGCACATGGGCGCCGTAGATCTTCGCTATCCAGTCAACAACCGTCGCGTCATGGCCGGTGACGAGGTTCAAACGTATTCCCCCTGCTCAAACAGCAGAACGAACCCCTGCACCCTCATAGTCTCATCAGCGCGCCCTTGAGACCCCCACAGCAGCGAGCCCCACAACCCGACGCCCCACGCACCGCCGCCGCTCGAAATACCCGTCTGAGCCGTAAACTTGACGCTGCCGAAGGTGCCGAGACCAACGAGATTTGCCCAGTCGTTGACCTCCTGGCTCAAATCAGACCAAGAGGCGTTGTCCCAGGTCGCCGTATCCCACAGGGCGCCAGACGCCGATTGTGTTGCGGCTATCGATGATAGGTTTTGCGTCTCGACAAAATCAACACTGATGCCGACGTTCGGGCGATTGCTGCCGGTCACGCTGACCAATGGGCGCAGCATCGAGAACCGCTTTAGGTTGGCGCTGCCAAATGCCGAATAGGCGCCCTGCCCCGTTGCTGTGATCGGAACATCTATATCAGCAGACCCCGTGTCTGCCTGGTACACCGTCCCGTCCGGACCACCGAAATAGGGAATATCGTTGTAGACAGACCAGCAGATGGCGTTGTGGTTGTCGAATTCGCACCAAGCCCCCGTTATGGTGTTCATCACGTACTGCTTGGCCGTCGTCAGTTCCGAAGTCGGGATGTTGACAAGCAGTCGCGTCCCGCGCGGGTAGACACTGACCTCCCAGCCAAAATTGCTGCCATAGGACCGCGCCGCCGTGTTGAAGCTCGGGGCAATGTTGTCAGTGATCGCCACGCGAGACACCTGGCTCTGATCGACCGCAAGCAGGTTTGACAGCGGAAACACACCCTCTAGCGTAATCAACAGCAGATCGGCGCCGTACTTCTGGAAACACCGCCGACCAATCGGGGGCGGCACGTCGAACACGCCGACCAAAGCCCATGTGTTCGAACTCGACGGGTCCGTGCCCTGGTAGAGCGCTACCTGCCCACGGCTCGAGATGGCGACGAAATAATCATCGGCACCAGCACCACCGTCACGGGTCCATGTGGCGATGGCATTGAGATAACCACCCTTGGTGAATAACGAACCAAATTCAAATGCAGCCGTTGCGCCTGCAATCGCCTCAGTGCCGAGATACGCGCCCTTGGTCGAGTTGTTGAGCACGAACCACAACCGCTTTTTGTGGCTGATCACTTGCACGCAATCGGTGCCGTCCGTCGCTGTCGTGAGGGTCGGTGCGGCCCATGTCGTTCCATTGAAGTGCAGGGCCGCGTCTGCGCCGTTGACGAAGAACGTGTATGATCCGGCAGCGGTCGTATGCGCGCACCATTGCCAAGCGTCATCGGACGCCCCAGCGGCATACGACATCGTAGCGGCTGCGTTTGAGCCTACTGACCAAAACGCGCCGCCAGCCGCCGCTAGCAGGGCATGGCTCGACGGCCCCTGCCAGACGGCCAACGTCTCGACAGACGGCTCGGATAGCTCATAGACAGAGATTGTGCCCGACCCGCTAGACGTGATGTCAACGGCCGAACCGCCCGATGTTTGCGAGACCTGAAACGTGTTGGTTGCCGAATTGATCACGTAATAGCTGTCTGATGCCGACAGGCCGCCAGGCAGCGTGGTCGTCGCGTGAAACTTGACGATCGAGCCATCAGCAATGCCGTGAGCATTGGCCGTGAACGTGTCCGTTCCCGTGTCGATTGACGACACCGTGTTGACGTTTGAACCAAGGTCAAACGAATGGACTTTGTAGCCCTTGCGAACCTCGACATAGCCAGGCTGCGGAAACCAGTTCTTGAGCTGAACCGCGCTCAATGGGTCCATGTTTGCAAGCGGCGTCTTGCTGTTCCACCCCCCAACGGGCGCGGCCACGGTCGTTGATTTGACGGCCCTGCGCCTGTTGACGCGTCGTTGGGCCTGCCGCAGCATCAACATCAGAGATTCCAGCTCCCGTCAGGCGGAACAGGCGGATACGGCTTGTTGCCGCCTATGGCGCCCATGTGCAGCGTTCTAGCCCCACCGTCACGGCCCATGAGCTGGGCAAGGTGCATTTCGTATTGCGCAAAACTCTCGCCGTAGTCGAGGCCGCGAGACCGTTGGAACCGCCAGACAATGCCCTGCGTAAACGCCTCGTCATCCAGAAACACGATGTCGGTATCGGATGCGATGGTTGATAACGTCGGTGCCGTGTCGTCTGCCTCACCAGCCCAGAATTTGCTAATGTACTCATACGCCATCGTCTCACCGGATGCCGGCGTCGGCGCAATCAGGATGTCACCGCCCCGCATGCGAAAAGCATCGAACACGACTGTTGCAAGCCTGCCCTTGTAGTCCTGCCACTCCTGGGCCGTCATCGGGCCAAAGACGGTTCGCGATTTGGTGCGGTTATAGAAGGTGCCCGTAACGAACCGATCAAAGTCGCTTGGAACGGCGCTTGTCTGCGTTTCGGCGGCAACCGTCGTGAATGTCTTCTCGAATGTGATCGCCTCCCAACCATAGCGCCGTGCCTGTTCCCGGCCTTCCTGATTGGCAAGGGCCAGCAACTGCCGCACCTGATGATCCGACGAACCGACGACGGCAGTCGGGCGCACAAGCCCGAGCCGATCCGTTGCGTCCTGCACAATCGCCAGGATGTTAGCCATCAGGCAGCCATGCCCTCATCCTCGGGCTGCTCGGCGACCTTCGGCGGCCGGCCGCGGCGCTTGGGCTCGTCTTTCTCGGCCATCGCCATCTCGAGCAATTCGCGCATCTCCCGCAGCTCGTCGCTGAGGCTCTTGATTTGCTCGTTTTTGGCCTCGAGGTCGGCAGTGATCGCGCGGTTGCCGGCAGTCTCCATGAACCGCTTGGCGAGCGCCTGCTTGTCGCGGATCGCCGGGAGCTGGATGCGCGTTACCACGCTGTCAGGCGCCTCGGCGAATTCCTCCACCGTCCGCAAGCCATACGTCTTGATGATCTCGGCCTCCTGCGGCGTGACGATGCCAGCGATGGCAAGCGGCGTGCCATTGACGGGGATTTCCTGGCCAGACTTCCACGCTTCATAGGCCGGCTGGATCGTGGCCCAGCGGTCGCGGGCGATCATAAAGGCCGGGTTATCCGGGTCCACGTCTTCGCGAATCTTCTGCAGCCTCGCGATCTCGGCCACCGTCGTTGACCTCGAGGCCATGCCGGGCTGGCAGTATTCCACCTTGTCCACGGGCACCAGATCGGCGCCTCGCTTTACGTAGTCGGTCCAGAAGCGGATGATGCGCAGATTGAGAGACATGCAAGCTCCAAATGCAAAGGTGGCGGCGAGCCAGACGCCCGCCGCCACAGCCATCAGAAGGGGAAGTCGCACATAACGATCTTCGCCGAAGCGTCCACCGCGTAGGCAACAACAGCGTCGGTCACCAGCGCCGACACGTCGAGCGTGCCGTCAGTAGCGCCAACGGCAGTCAGGGCGTTGCCGTCAGCACCTGCCGTCAATGCCGTGGTAAGCGTTGCCGGACCCTTGATCTGAATCCAGCAATACTCGCCATCGCCCGGGGCCGCCTGCAGAACGCCAGCGCCGAGACCAGCCGAATCCGACAGGTCCGACGTGACCACAGTTGTCGCGCCTGCTGACGCACCAGACGGCGCGTAGTAGTAGCAGACGTTGCCCGCCACGGCGGCAACAGCACCCGCTCCGGTGTCGTACTGGACAAACTTGTAGACCTTGCCGTCCGGGCCGGTGAAATGATCGCCAACGCCAGGAGCGCTGCCGTCATTGAGCGTCGTGGAAGTCCAAGTGCCCGTCAGGAGAGCACCAGCAGAAATCGTCATTGAGGTCTCTCCCCGTTAGGCCAAGTCGTGGATGCGGCCCTGCAGCGACCGATTGGACGTGCAGGTCTCGCCCATCCAGTAGATCGGCACCACAACGGCATCCTGATTGATCGGCGTCTTTTCGTCGTCTTCAGTCCAGCGCGCATCCGGGTGCTCCATGAGATAGAGGTACTTCGTGTTCAGGAAGTACATGATCTCGCTAGTCGTGCCGAAGTTGCTGTTGTCATCGAAGATCAGCGAGCCCGACTTGTATTTCAGCGACTCAAAACCGAGCTTCGCCATTCCCGCGTCGCCGTAGCGCTGCAAGTCCTGCAGGCCGCCCTCATAGACCGAATAGAGGTCATGACTGGCAACCATCAGGTCCGGCGTGTCCTTGCCGCGTGTCTGGGCAAGCCACTGCAGGTTCATGCGGGCCTTGACGTTGGCGAACGCGGCCGCATCGGTCAGGATTTCGCCGAACTTGTTTTTCCAGAACGTGTAGGTGCCGGCCACAATGCCGCCGACCGTGCCCGTGCCGTCCGCAGTGATGAGGTGCTGCAGACCGCCGATCTGGTTCGTCAGAGCACCGTCCGAATAGAGGTCAATGCTCATGTTGTTGGCGGCCGTCGCCATGGCCACATCAACCCTGGCGTTGACCAGATTGATCATCCGCTCCTGGCTGTTGTTCATGCGGATTTCACGACCGCTCGACGTGACGTGAAGCGCGACCTGCTTCCAGTCGTACTTGGCAGACGACAGCACGTCAGAGGCGCCGATGTTCAGCGTGTCATAGCCGCTGTAACGCTGGTACGTGCTGTTCTCGGCGTAGCTGAGCGGCACAGCGATCTCGTAGCCGCCGCTCGCGTCGGTCTTGATGTTCCCCCGCGATTTCATCACGGTCAGGAGGCCGTTGTGTTTGGTCCATATGTTACCGTGCGGGCTCTTTATCCCGCACTTCTGCAAGTTACTTATTCCCTGCAGAGCAGACTATCTCATCGCCTTTCGTGCACGCTTCGTGGCGCTGATTTTTGCGCCATGGCCTTTTGGCTTGCCAAGTTGCGCCATGCGGCGCTTCTGGTTCACCTCGTCAGACCACCTGTTTCCTGGCTCAAGGTGTGCGTTTGCGACACCCTTTTTTATGGCGTCAAGAGACGGAGCAAACGACATTTCAGCTGCATTGCAGAGAAGACCCTTCGTAGAAAAGGTATCCATCCACTTTTGCTCGGCAGCACGCTTGTCGGCCAATGTGTTCCAGTTTCCGACTTCGAGTGCAACCATACGAAACGTGTCCTCGCCGTTCTTGTCCCACTCGGCTTGCAGTATCGGAGCGGAGTGTTTTCCGCTCCGAAGAAGGCACCTGTGTTCCCTTGCCCTCTTGTTCAGCTTGCCAGCAGTGCAACCAATGTACGCCATGCCGGTAACAGTGCATTCGTAAGCGTATATCGTTACCATTCGGGATGCCCCTCTATGGGTATTCAAAAGGCGCCGGGCGCTCGTGGGCGGATTATACTTTCGTCACCGCCTAGTCGTTACACCTTCCGCAGCCCTGGCGGTGTTTTTGCACCGTTACGTCTGCGGCTTGGCTCGGTGTTGGCATTTCAGCGTTCACCGAATTCACCCGGTTTTACAACGTCCTCCAGTTAAACGTTGTCCACGACGCGGCGCTTGTGATGCCTCATCGTGGTCGTCACCATCTCGGTAAAAGTCGAGTTAGGCGAAGCCATTGATTAATCTCCTATGCGGCGTGGCGTTTGCGCCAGATCGCGCGCAGCTGGTCATTCGGGTCATCCGGCTCCGAATTCGGATTCGGCGACCCCTGGACATTGACGCCTGCAGCTTGCTTGGCTTTCGCGGCGGCCTCTTTCGCGGCGGCAATCCTCTTGGCTTCCGCTTGCTGTTGAGCCGCTGCCATGCGCTTTTCACGCATAGCAGGATGAGCCCAGGCGGCCTTCTCGTAGGCTTTTTCGAGGATGGCGGCGTGGTCTAGGTTTGGCTCGGCAGCACGGACAGCATGGATTTGGGCGGCGAATTCGTCTTCCATCTCGCGTGCGTCGGGATGCTTCTCATAGAACTCATTCACAACACGATCCACAGCGGCTGTGGCCTCTGTTTCACGTGCAACACTCTGCTGCCTGGACAGTGCAGCAAGTTGGGCCTCGTAGGATGCGACCTGCTGGCGGAGCTGAGCCATTTCCTGGCTCGGTGGCTCGGCGAACGGGTCGTAAATCTGTCCGAGGTCTACGCCATACGCATCCGCCAGCGCCTTGATGGTGCCGGCGGGATCGGTGTCTAGCGCATGGGATGCGCTGAGAACGCGCCCAAGGTAGCCGGGCACGTCGCCGTGGGCCACCTGGTCAAGATACGACTTGAACTGGCTGAGCGTCTGGGCAAGCGGCGTGTATTCCGCAGCGATGCGGCCGAGCTCGGTCTTGCTTTCATGCAGCGCCTGCTCTCGAGCGGCGATGTGAGACTGCATGTCGGGCGGCAGCTCGGCCCACTTCGCCTTTTGCTCAGCCGTCCATGCACGGGGCGGTTCAACGGCTGGCGCGGCTGGCTTCTCAGGCTCGGCAGCGGCAACCGGCGATTCAGCCGGTTCTCCCGCTTCTGCCGGTTCATCACCCGCTTCTGCCGCTTTCTCAGCCGGTTTTCCCGCAAACCGCCCGGCTTCGTCCCTGGCTGGCCCTTGGGCCTTTTCCCATACCTGCGCAAGCTCGGCCGATAGATCGCTGCCGTCGTCATGCGCCTCCGGTGCCGGCGCATCAGGCGCTGCAACGTCAGTCGATGGTGCCGGCGGGGTCGATTCGGCGGGCGTGGCTGGGGCTAGCGTATCTTCCAGGCTCATTCTCGTACCTCAATTTCCGGTCGTGCAAAGCGCGGTTGTGCCGTTCGGCGATATCGTGGTTCGGCCCGGCCGCATCGCCGTCCATCGGCTTGCGCCACTTGGCGGCGAAGCGTTCGTTTCTCAGGCCGCGCTTGCGCTTGGGCGGGTCCACCTCGTAGCAGTCATGCTTGCGCAGGTCTTCGCGCCGCCAGGACCGCGACGTGATCCAACGGTCATCAATAGGAGACTGGTACTCCGGGATGTCCGAACAGATTTGCGGGCAGCAGATTTGCGTCTCGTCGTGAGCAAGCTCGTTGTGGCTCAGCATCGGCAGGCCATCTTTGCCCACCATGCGGCCATCCCGATAGACGTAGCGCTGCCTCATCAGTCTTCACCCTCCGCCCTCGCCGAGCGTTGCTCGCGCTCGAATTCCGCCTTTTCGTGCCTGGCTTCGCTGTCGGCCATCGCCTTCTCACGGCGGCTCGATATGTCGAGTTCGCTCATCTGCTGGCGCGTCTGGATGTCGTAGACCTTGGCCTCGCGGTCGAGCTCCATCGCCTGCTGCTTCATGCCGAGTTCCATATGGGCTTTCTGCATCTCGAGTTCGGCCTTGCGCTGTGCCACTTCGAGGTCGAGCATCTTCATCTGCTTGTCGATCTCGGCCATCTCGCGCTTCATCTGCATCTCAGCCTGCATCTTGGCCATCTCGGCCTGCTGCTTCTGCTGGTCAGACTGCGCCTGCATCTGCGCCTTCTGTTCCTCAAGCTTCATCTTCTGCTCTTCTGGCGACGGCTGCGGCTCCTGCGGCTGCTTGGATGCCTCGACCATCTGATCAAGCGCATCCTCGGCCGACTTGCCCAGCTTGAAGTGCCGCGCAAAGGCGCTGTAAATCTCGAGCACCGGACCAGCTGCGCCCTGGTTCATTTGCAGGATAGGCGCCATGGCCGACGCATATTGAGCCGTGCCTTGCAGGAACAACGTCATCTGCTCCTGGCTTCGGGAAACGTCGGCGCGGATGGTGCTGTCTGTCTCAACGTCGATCTTGTAGGAGCGCAGCAGATCATTGCGCAGCACCTGTTCAACCTCGGGCGTGATCTGGATGCCCGTCATGGCCGACAAGTTTTCGGTCGTGAAATGGTTGCAGATAATCTCGCACTTCATGCGCAGGATTTGCCGGCAGCACTCGGATACCATACGCTGGCGCATCGAAAGCCGCGTCGTGCCCTGCTGGGCCTTGAGCTGCTGTGCGCCGAGCGTTTCGTTTGGGTCCGTCGCGCCGCGCAGCACGTCACTGAGGCCCGTCACCTCGTAGATGGCCTGCTTGATCTGGTCGCGCTGCACGTAGAGCTGCTGCAGTGCGCCGACGATTTGAGCGAGCGGCCAGTGTGCAATGGCCTTCTCGAGCCCACCGCCACCCTGCGCAAAAACCGTGGCATCGTCGGCCGGCTCGTACTGCCCGTCTTCGCAATAGCGCAGCCGCTCGAGGTCGGCACCGAGCCGCTTGTCGTAGAGCCCACGCACCTTGAGCTGCCCAACAAGGGCGTTGATGCGCTTGGTGATCTTGTCCAGTTCGGCAACCTGCGTCTGGTATACCTTGTAAGGCGTCATTGGGCAGAGCGACGACCGCTTGCGCAGGGGCTGTATGGCCTTCGGGATCGGAAAGAACTGCTTGAGCTTCAACGGGTCGTCAGCGACCTTTAGGAACTGCTTTTCGTCATTCTCGGCCAGGAACAGGACCTTGCCGCTATCCTTGTCCCATACCTCATACGCCTTTACGGTCTTCATGATGCCGCTTGACGAGTCCGAGGTCTTGATTGCCTCGCGGTCGTTGTCGCCGCTGTCGAACGCCAGTTTCCTGATGCGCTCAGCCGAGATGCCCATCTTGCGCAGTTCGGCGTGCGTCAGGTCGTGCTCAAAGTAAATCCAGCCAACCTCGCCCCAATGCCGGGCAGGCCCGTGGCCCCACTTGTCCCAAACGACATGCTCGATCTTGACTTCTTGCCGGGCCACAGCTTCAAACTGCTCACCCGTTGCCGGGTCAGTCTGCTGCTCCATGTGCGGCGTGTAGCGGATGCGCGGCACGCCCCGGCCGGCCAGTTCGGCATCGCGTGTGGACTCTATGATTTGGCCGTCAAAATCGTACTCATCGAGGCAGTAACCAAGCGCCCGCTCAATCACATCGACAGCCACCTTGGCCACTTGATCTGCATCGCCGAAGCGGCGGCGCACATCGGGAATAGGCGTCGAGTTGTATAGCGACGGCACCGTAATTGCGATGTTGCTGTGCAGAATGTTGAACGCCGGTATGCCCGTGCCGTCCTTGCCCTCGTCAACTTCGTAGATGGCGACGGCTTCTTTCGCGTCCTCGCGCCACTTCTTCTCATCTTCCTTGGCGCGCTTGATCTTCTTGAGCCATAGGCCGGGCAGGTCGTGGCCGGTGGCGAGCGCTTCCTGGTCGGATACAATCTCGCCCTTGGTGTCGTCACTCACTGCGGTCTAGCCTGTTCCGTTTGCGTGTCGGGAAGGTGAACCTGGCGGCGTGCCGGCGCATCAAGTCCAGCGTGTCGCTCTCGAGCGTGCGGTCATGGGCGATGGGGCCATCCGGCATGGGGATGGTGCGGATTAGCGCGACCGTCATCGTCCCGTCCGCGTTCGGGCGGCACATAGTCCGCTCATTCTCAACCATTCATCCTCGCGAGCCGCTTCTTGCGCAGCTGTTCAATGCGGTCCCTGATCGGGATATTCGAGCGGATCGACCCGTCTGCTTGGGCCTCGAGCACGTAGTGCGACGGCTTCGGCGGCGGGGCTTCTGCCTTCATGGCCTTCCATGCCATCGCAAGATAGCGAAAACCATCGGCTGCGTGGCTGGTCCAGTCGTGGCGCGGGTTGTTCTTGAACGCCTTGGTCTTCTCATCGAACTCGGCCCGGTACTGGCGCAGCGCCTCGATACCCTGCCGGCAGTTGACCTCATCAAACCAGAAGCTCGGGAACGACACGCGGGCGGCGTTTATGCCGTCCATGACCTGATGCCCTGGCACAAGCGCCACGTCACAGCCCAGGCCCTGCAGCGTCTCAACTCTTGTGCGGCCCGTGCCCAGCTCTCGCGCCTTGGCATCGTGCGGCACCCATACCTTGCCCGTGTAGCCCTTGGCCCGCAGCACGCCGACATAGTGGGCAAGCGGCTGACTGTGGTTCTCGTAGAAGTCAACCACACGCACGCCGTCAGGCGCGATCTGCCAGCACCAGATGGCCGTGCTATCGCCAATGCCCAAATCCCAGCTCGTATGCACCGGCAAGGCCGTGTCTATGGGCACTGCCGTAATGCGGCCAGAGCGCTCAGCTTCAACGACTTCCTTGCCGAAGTAGGCGCCAACCACCGCAGCATCAAAGCTGCACTCCATCTCCTGCTCAAACTGCTCTGCCGTCAGCTCGGCGCGGATCGCCTCGATTTCCTCGTCATCGATCAGGCCGCTGTCGCTGGCCCGTAGCACCAGCTCGAACCAGTCGCGCGGGTTCTGCTTGGCCCGCTCCCACACCTGCCAGAAGTCGTTGCGTCCCTTCGGGGTACCGATGAACACGGCCCAGCCCTTGCGGTCTGCCAACATCGGGCGAATGACCTCTGGCCATGCTGCAGGGTGCATGTCGCCGTACTCATCGAGGATCACGCCGTCAAAGTAGCCACCACGCATCCGATCATAATTGTCAGCGCCATAGACCCTGATGCGTGCCCCGTTGTGCGGCAGGTCAATCCGAAGCTCGCTTTCGTTGACCTCGGCACCCTCGATGGGCATCGTGAACCGTTTGAGATAGGTCCATGCCGCATCTTTGGCCTGCACATAGAAAGGCGCTACGTAAGCAAATCGGCCATCCTGGCCCTTGAATGCCGACGCCCTGGCCAGCAGGTCCATCACACATGCCACCGTCTTGCCAGCGCGCCGATGAGCCACGAGACACGCCCAACGCTGGCGCCGCTGATGGAACGGATAGAACTGCTCTCGAGGCCGATAGCCAATGTCAATGACTCGATACTTCTGGCCATTGATCGTCTGAGTCTGCATTTTCCCCTAGCAGTGGAACGCCCATGTAGTAGAGCGGCGGGAGCGGGTTGTCGGCATCGTTGGCGTGTGTCTGTGTTGGCTTGCCCCAGGCACGATCAAGTATTTCCTTGCACGCAGCCACCTGGGCTTGCTCGCTTGTGGCTTTGGTCATGAGATGCGCAAGACGCCTCACAGCCCGATCAGAGTATTGCCGCGCGGACTCTCTGATTTCTGCCGTCGCCTTGTTGGGCGCGCCCTTCTTGCGCCCGGCACCTTCTCTCTTTCCGCCTCTAGGCATGGTTGATTTCTATGATTTTTTTTCGATTACGCCGCCTTGAGCTGCCCCTGCCCGAGCATCGCCCTCACCTCGTCGCTCAGCGCCCACCTGCGCAGGCTCTCATCCTTGATTGTCTCGACGGTGTGAACAACGATGGGTTCGGCTGGGATGCCCTTGGGCATAGGGGGATACGCGCGAGGCTCGTCGGGTGTGCGATTGCCGGACCGCTCGCCAACAGGAATGTCGGGGAGATTGCGGAATTCTTCGATCAGGCTGCTACCGAGCGGCTTCCAGCCCACATAGGCCGCCACCATAGGGCCGAAGGTAAGGCCGAGTGCGATCCAGCCAAGCAACGACAGGCCGGCCACCTTCTTTGCCTCGTCGGTCGGCGCCAGGCTCATGGTAGCGATGGTGGCAAACATGCCCGCCTGTTCATTACCTGCATCGGTGACGGGCGGCTTCTCAGCGCTGGATGCCTTCAACTCTGCCAGGCGCTTGTCTAGGCTGGCAATGCGCTCGTCATAATCGGCCATCTTCTCCGCCGATGCGATCTGCCCCTGTGCAGCTGCGATCTTGTCCTGAATGGCGCGGCAGTTGCGACCACAGCCGCCGAGCTTCGTCTCGGCCGCCTCTGCGTTGCGCAAGTCTGCGATCTGGTTGCGCAGACCGTCCGCCTTCACTTCTGCCGCCCATGGCCTCTCGGCAACCAGCTTCTGGCGCAGGGTCGCGAACATCTGCCGTTCGGCTTCGGCGTTGGTGATCTGCTTGCGCACGTCGGCGGCGGCAGTGTTCTGGAAGCCGGCATCAGCGGCTGTCGATGCGCGCTGCCAGCCGATAGAACCGAAGTTGCTCGTGACGTTGGTGCCAATGGCGATGAACGCACCGAGCACGCAAAGCGCCACCGCGTCCCACTGACGGCGGCGGACGGCATCACGGAGGAACAGACCGATGTAGTCGCTCATCAGGCTCATGACGACCATGAAGCCAGCGATGAACAGTGCAATCCCCATGTAGGGGCTTTGGTTGAGACCGAACCAGCCGGTGAGACACGCAGAACAGAAACTCAGCACGGCGGCGCCTACTCGGAACCACCTGCGAAACGGGTCGAGCGTGTCCATGTGCCCCCTCATTTCATGAGATCGAATTTGAGCCTGACGCCAACGCGGATCGTGTCGGTGTGCGGGTCGAGTGTGGTGAGGCCGGCGTTCCTTGAGTCAAACTCTGTGCGGCTCCATTCAACGAACGCAGTCAAGTCCTTGGCGGCGATATCAAATTCCAGGCCAGCACCATAGACGACGCCCTCGGGATCGATGTTGAGGCCGGGGTACGTCAATTCGGTGCCTGCGATGCCGACCAACCCGTAAATGAGCGTGCCAGGGTTGATTTTGACGCCACCGCGTAGGGCAAGCATCCACTGCGCATCCGCGCCGATGCTGCCGGGGCCGATGCGCTCGCTGAGGTCCATCAACTCGTAGCGTGCCAGGGCGCCGATGACCACACGATCTAGGGCCACGTCGCAGCCGGCGCCGATGCCGCCCTGTAGGCCGTCAACCGATACCGTGGCCTTGCCGGCGAACGAATTGGCGTCTAGTTCCGTCGCGGTGATGGACTTGCCAGCGGAAATTTCTCCGTAACATGTCACGCCGGCCAGAGCAGGCGTACACCCAGTGAGCACCGCGGCGATGCACGCGGCGACAAGTTTGCGCATGGCGGTCTCCCCTAATGCACGGTGTCTAGGCCGTCGTCTTCACTGAGCGCGACAGCAAGAATTTCGTTGGCGATGGTCATGGACTCGCGCGGGTCGAAGCCGGAGTCGCGGAAACGTTCTGCCAGAGCTTCGATGAGGTCCGGCACGTCGGCGGCTTCGAGGTCCATTGGCTCCACAAACAGAAAAGCCCCGCGCATCTCTGCCGGGGCTCTGTTTACCCAATTTGGGCAACGTACATACTCAACTACTTTTGTTTTTAACGACCGTCAAGCCACGATTTTGCCGTGATTGGCCGCGGCACGCGAACGTTGCAGAAGCGCAACACGTCAGGACAGTGCTTGCGCCCGTGCCTTGTCGAAGTTCTTCGGCTGTCGGCCTCGGCCGGTCCATTTGACCCCGGTCTGCGAGTCGATCCACTTCGGCGCGATCTTTCGGCCAGTGGTAGCCTTGGCGGTCTTCTTCGGCGCCACTGCGATCACGTCCTCAAGACGGATGCCACGCTTGGCGGCCAGTTCCATGATCTCAGCCTTGGCCGCTGCAGTCTCGCGCGCCTTGGCCTGGGGAATTGCCGCATCGACCGACGCCTTTAGCTTCATCAGCTCCGGCAGACTCATTTTTTCGAGCTTTACAGACATTGGAACTCCGATAGTTGTTGCTTGTGCAATGTCACTTATGCGCAGACATTGCGAAAATAAAGTGGCCACGCGCGATTGCGTGACCTTTTCCTTATCGCACACGCGGGACACTGGCGCTCATGGGTCTCCGCGGCTAAAACCCCAATGTGCGGCTAGTCTATCCAGGGCCGACCTTACCAGCGCCCGGCCGGCCATCTCGGCGCGACCTCGGTCTTTGACGCTCATCCATTGGCGGCCGATTTCTTCGACGGTCTTGGCTTCCTCAATCAGCGCAGTCAGCGCGTGCTTTTCCTGCGCCGTGACCTGCCGCCATGCAATCGCGACCATCTGGCCATGGTAAATGGCGGGGAATTCCGTATCCGGGTCTGTGCCCCCTTCTCCGCTGCCGACATTGACACCCATGGCACCATGGTAATGCCGGCTCAGCTTGTTTGCGGCCAGCAGGTTGGCGTGGCTGATGCGGCCGCTTCGTTCCAGCGCCTCGAATGGGCTGTGCGCCTTGTAGGCGACCCGGTGAACGGTCTGACTGCGCTCCGGTGCATCAAAGCCGTGGCCGTGGCGCAGTCGCTCGAGAGTTGGTGCGATCGTCATAGTGCCTCGTTGGATTGGTACGCAGGCACGAGGATGGTTCAGTTAATCGGAGTCCTGTAAAATTCTTCTTTCCAGTCCTCGGGAAGCTTTCCTGGGTTGCGCGCGAGGAAGTCGGCCATATCTTCCATAAGCCCCCAAAACTCGCGCTCGTCAGACCCATCTGCAATGTCATTGCCGCGCGACCAGTCCTCACCGTCACGAGGCGGGTAGCTGGTACTGGCGACCATATAGCCGTTTTGTCGTCTGATCGTGATTGCGTAGTCGCTCATGCCTTCCTCGCCCTGTTCTTGTGCAACGCCTTGACGGTGCGGCTCGCTTTCTTCGCCTTGGCGCCTCTGAGCGGGGGCGGCGTCTTATCGACCGGCTTGACCTTGCCCTTGGCAAGCGCGGTCTTGTCCACCTTGCCAACTTTGATTTTGTGACCCGTTGCCATTAGTGCTGCCTCTCTGACCGCCTCCACTTGGTGTTGCTCAAAACCGCGCTCTGCCATCAGGTCGGCGATTAGTTCTAGGTGGCGGGATATCGGGGTTGATGCGGCCGTCATACATCCTCCAGAAGGTGCTTCGGGAGCCATCTGCCCGTCGCTGCCCGGTATGCGTAGTTGGCCGCTTTGATCAGGTCGTCACGACGCGTGCCCTTGTGATCGGCACGAGCAATGTATTTGACCGAGTTGCCGAGGTGGAAGCCAAGGTCCCACGCCTCTATCACGTCGATAGGCTCGATTGCGGTGCGGGTGTAGTGGTCAGGGTCAATGGCGACGATCTTAGGACCGCTCATATCTTCCCCCCTCGCCAGAGCCACCAGCCGCCGCAGAGCCACGCCAAGGCCTGCGGGTCTGTCGCCGGCAGCATCGGCACACGCAGGCCGTACCTTGCCGCCACAGCCGCCAGGATCAGCAGCAGGAGCGCGACTGAGACAACGCGGCCAATGATGTCGGTGATCTGCGAAACAAGCTGGCCTAGGTTGATGTTGTTCATGCTGCTAGCCTTTCGGCTTCAAGGATGGCGCGTCCGATAACTTCAACGACCTGTGGGACGACCGCGTTGCCAAGCCCTTTAAGGCGGTCCAATCTTGAGGGAACCCCATGAGCCACTCGACCCACGTCGGGTTCAGAGCTCCATTGAGTTCCTCGGGCGTGGTCATGGATCGCAGCTTGGCGCGTGCGCCGCTCCCGCCCCACTTGCACATTGCTGCGCCGCCCGTGTTTGTCATCGCGGTAGGCGTCGGCCACAGGTTCCGATGCGCCGCCCATTTCTGCATTGAGGGCGCCATCATGTTTGCTTTGGCCGTTGGCGTGGGCAGTCGGGCAATGGCCGCGAGCGACGGCCGGACTTTTGCACCTGGGCTCGGCGACTGGTTGCTGCCGTACTGCTGCGCGGTCGGTGTGGGCAACGATCCACACGCGATCTCGGCGGTGAGGGGCGCCGACGGCGGAAGCTGGTATGCAGTCCCACGTCGCATCGTACCCGAGCGCGGCCAGGTCTCCCAGAACGGCTCCCATTCCGAGATTAAGCAGGCCTGGCACGTTCTCCACGATGACGAAGCGCGGTCGTAGCTCGCCAACGAGACGGGCATATTCTCGCCAGAGACCAGAGCGCGCACCTTCGAGGCCAGCCCGTTTTCCAGCGAAGCTAACGTCCTGGCAGGGGAACCCGCCGCAGATGACATCAACGGCAATTCCGTCTCTGGAAAGAGTGTCGGCTGTGAGGGTTCGCACGTCCTCGTAGCATGGGACGCCTGGCCAGTGTTTGGCGAGGACGGCTCGCGGGTATGGTTCGATTTCGCAGAAGGCGACGGTTTCAAATCCGCCAGTTCGTTCAAGTCCAAGGCTGAAACCTCCGATGCCGCTGAAAAGATCAAGCACCCGCAACTTCGTCACGACGCCGCCTCCAATTCGCACGGGTCCACATCGACCGGCCCGAGGCATGACGCGGCGACGATGCCGGGCATGCTGCCGTCATAGCGCTCGACGGTGATGGTGGCTCCTGCTGCGAGGTCCGTCGCGATCTTGGTGCACACATCCTGGTCAACTGGCACGGGACCAGCCTCGCCGGTCGTCAAGATCACGTATAACATCCACATCTGCATTCGATTTGCCTGTCTCTCAGGTACGCAGGCACGCGGTTATTCGGCGGTACGGTTGACTCGCTTGATGAGGTAAGCAGCCACGCGCCGCGCTCGGTCTGCGCTCCTGTGCCGTGGATATTCACCGCGATCCCTGAGAGCATTTAGGAATCCCCATGTGTAGGCTGCTGTGCGGTTTCCTGACGGTCGCGGGGCATCCCTGTCACTGCCGTCTATGAAACCAGACACCATCTCTCGTTCGCCGACACTCATGGTCTTGTCGTTCATCGGCCAACTCATTCTGCTGCCTCGCGGATTTTCCGGCTCTGCTCTAGGTATGCCAGGGTCGTTTCCGTCGTCGTCTTGGCAGTCTCGATGCGGCGGCCCTCGATCTCGGCTAGGTACAGCTCGAGGTCCATCTGCGCGCTGTCGTGACGGGCGCGCTTGTCGGCATCCATGCGGTGCAGCTTGATGGCGCGCTTGAGAGCCGCCTTCGTGTAGCCGGCGCTTGCCGCAGCGTCATAGGCGGCCTTGAGGTCCAGCTTGGCGTCCTCGGCCCGCTCTTCCAGCTCGATTAGGCGCAATGCGCGCTCGCGCAGATCGCTGTTGGTCATGCGTCGGCTCCTGCTGGGTTTCTCACGGCCAACGACGCCGCTTCCATCGCCGCCCTCAGTGTTCTTTCGCTGCCGCTGGCGGACCTGCCGTCGATCTCGTAGCGATAGCTGCTCCCGTCTCGGTAGGCTTTCAGCCGGCCCCCAGTTGATCGCCACTCATAGCGCCCGCTGTTGTCGCCGACCCAGACGCGGCGCCACGTGTCGATGCTGCGGAATTCGTCGTCGCGCTTCATCGGCGGCCTCGCAGCGCAGCGGCAAGCTCGGGAGACGCCTTGACGTTCGGGCGCGCGATAGGTTCTGCTGCGTCTGTCGGTTTGCAGGCGGTTCTGACTTCCGGCGATGCTTCACGATAAATCTTCGGCGCCGAGGCTACGAACAGCGCGTCAGCGTCCACTGCTTGGCAGCTCTTGGGCCATTCCAGATAGATCGGCACTAGCGGTGAAGCATCGGCGATGCCGAGCTTTCCAGCCACACGCCGCAGGGCTCGCGATGATGGCACCCCACCCTTACCCGTACCCAAACCCTTCAAAATACCTTCGACCTTCTCGCGCGCAGCCTCAGTCTCAGAGGTAGAGATATCTCTTTCTGACTCTGGGTATGGGTCTGGGGGCGTTACTGTAACGGTCGGTGTAACGTTACACTCCCGTTTCGCCTGTCTGTGCTTCCGCACTCTCGCGGCGCTACTGTCCGAAACGAACTGCCGATTGGCCCAGTTGTGAGGCTCAAGTCTCTTGTCTTGGCGAATGTCGATCAGCCCTGAAAAAATGAGTTCATCGACGTGCTGTTGCGCCTCATGAGCTGACAGCCGCAGCAGGAACGCCAGATCATCCATGCCAGGGATTTCCCCACCATTTGCACAGGCGACACACAGAATGTTTACCCACGTCTTGAACAGATGTGGCGGCAGGCGTTGCACCTTCGGATCGTCAAGGGCCTCGTGGTAGAAGCGGAACCACGGTAGAGGCTTGTTCATAGCGATGCCCTCGCCTTGAAATCGCCAGAGTAGGCAGATACACTTCGCATCGTCCAAAAGGCTCCTACCTGTACGGCTCGCGTATCAGCCCCGCTGGAGCCACCGCCACCACCGAACGCCCGTCAGGATCACGCCCTGGCGGGCGTTTCCCGTTCCCGTGCCGCCCTGTGTGGCGCAAGTGGGAGGCCCGGCCGAGGACCACACAGGGCTTTTACTCATCAGGAGGCACGGTCCCCCTGCGAAGAACCCCAGCCGGCGGGTTGACGGGACTGCTCACGCCCGCGTGTGGGTCTCGAGACCACCAAAGGCCGCACACGGCCAGTCCCGCCAGCGCGACGGCCGGCAGACGCAGACGCTACAGGGATGCAACAGGGACGGATTAGGCGGCTACGCGCGAATCAGCCTTCCGATGATGCGGAGGGCGCGGCCGTGGCGCACCGTAGATGTCTGGCCGCAGGTACTCCCGCGGCAGGCCAGTGATGGCCTCGATGGCGATCACCCGCCCCACAGGGATACGGGTCCATTGGCTGATTGCCTGGGACGCGATGCCAAGCTGACGCGCCAGCTCTGTCGGCCCGCCCCCAAGTCTCACCGCTTCCGCGACGATAGTTTGATGATCAATCGTGTCCATAGATGCACCGTAAGGCAATCTTTGCCGCAGTGCAACCATGACGTTATGCGTAGTGGCGCATATGACACGTTTTCCACAATGTAAGCAGGCCTTGTCTTTTTTTGCTTGCACGACTCAAAAGTTGCGCTTACGTTGATCCTTGTCACCGAGGCGATGGCCCCGCCGCTACCCTGCTAAGGCAGACCGGCGTCGTTACTGCCCAGACCATCGCCTCGGGACTGGACAAGGGGCTGAGACATGATCACCGCACCGACACGCGAGCCGCGCAACGACCTTGAACGTGCGCTGCTGCTGGCCGTCACCGAAGCCAACGTACACATCATGTTGGCGCACGTTGAAAACGAGCGCGACATGCTGATTCGCACAGTCGCCAACCAGCACCGCCAAATTGCAACGCTGATGCTTGAGCAGGGCCGCAGACTGACCGTATCGGCAGACGAGGCGCGCGATGCCCTGCTGGCTCGA
>Ga0208161_1000182_pt1 | contig 35813 bp, 23 predicted proteins | sample CB_VirMetaG_3_FD_184538 | JGI IMG/M metagenome (GOLD analysis project Ga0208161, IMG submission 184538) | Freshwater to marine saline gradient viral communities from Chesapeake Bay - CB_1508_1S Viral MetaG (SPAdes) (version 4) | ecosystem: Environmental > Aquatic > Marine > Coastal | place: USA... | reverse complement strand
CCAAAGTTGATATAGATACTTTCCAGGCGCCTATTGACACCAATGCCATATTATCTGATTATTTTGCAGAAAAATATTACGACGATGAGCAAAATTTAGATAGTTTAGATCTTGTGATATTAGATACAATATCGCAAAATTCAATTGTTGGTCGACAAATTAAGTATACCTTAAAATACCCAACAAAAACCATTAAAGAAACAATTTATCTAAATAAAAGAGAATTATATGTAGGATTTGGGATGGCTGGAAATGTTGACCAAATTAACTATTTTGGGGGTGAAGCCGTTTATAAAAATAAAAAAAGACAAGCATTTGGTTTAGGTGTTGGAGTAAATCAAGATTTAGTCCCTATTATCTCAGCTAGAATGTATTGGAAATTAGGAAAATGAGCGAACCAGATTTAAGAAAAATAATCCAACAAGAGTATGTAAAATGTGCTACTGACCCAGCGCATTTTATGAAAAAATACTGCTACATTCAACATCCACAAAGAGGTAGAGTGTATTTTAATTTATACCCCTTCCAAGAACAAACCTTACGTTTATTTAGAGACAATCCATATTCAATTGTATTAAAGTCTCGTCAGTTAGGTATTTCAACATTAGCAGCAGGTTACTCTTTATGGTTGATGTTATTCCATAAAGACAAAAACATACTTTGTATTGCAACAAAGCAGGAAACTGCTAAAAATATGGTTACGAAGGTTAAGTTTATGTATGATAACTTACCTTCCTGGCTAAAAATTGGAGCAGATGAAAATAACAAACTCACGCTTCGTTTATCAAATGGATCACAAATCAAAGCAACCTCAGCATCAAGTGATGCAGGTCGATCAGAAGCAGTTTCTCTTCTATTAGTCGATGAGGCCGCGTTTATTGAAGGAATTGGAGAAATATGGGCATCAGCACAACAAACACTAGCAACGGGTGGTGGAGCAATAGTACTTTCAACACCGAATGGAACTGGAAACTGGTTCCACCAAACTTGGGTGAGGGGAGAAGCGAAGGAGAACGACTTTTTACCTATCAAATTACCTTGGCACGTACATCCTGAACGAGATGAAGCTTGGAGAAAAAGACAAGATGAACTTCTAGGTGATCCTAGAATTGCAGCACAAGAATGTGATTGTGATTTTAGCACATCTGGTGACGTTGTTTTCTACCCAGAATGGATTGAATTTATATCTCAAACAACTATTCAAGAACCTATTGAAAGAAGGGGTCTTGATAAAAATTTATGGGTTTGGGAACCTGCTGACTATTCTAGAGATTATATGGTAGTAGCAGACGTAGCTAGAGGTGATGGTAAAGATTTTTCAACATTTCACGTGATGGATGTTGAAACTAATACTCAAGTTGCTGAATATAAAAGTCAATTACCTACAAGAGAATTTGGTCTTCTTTTAGTTTCTATCGCAACTGAATACAACAATGCTTTACTCGTAGTTGAAAATGCTTCGATTGGTTGGGCTACGATTGAAGCAATTATGGAGAGAGGTTACTCAAATTTATATTATTCTCCGAAAAGTGATCAATTAACAGCTGAAAGTTATCTTAAAACATTTGAAAACCACTCAAATATGGTTCCTGGTTTTACAATGTCAATGAGAACTCGACCCTTAGTTGTAAACAAATTTAGAGAATTTGTAGGCGATAAAAGTGTTACAATTCGTTCTAAGCGTTTATTAGAAGAAATGAAAGTGTTTGTTTGGAAAAGTGGTCGACCCGAAGCCCAAACTGGTTACAATGATGATTTAGTTATGCCTTTTGGTATTGGTATGTTTTTAAGAGACACATCTCTGAAATTCCAACAACATAATATGGATATGGCTAGAAATGCTATAAACAACATACAGAAACGAGATTCACAACAAATGGTGCCAGGCACCCGTACACAAAATCCTTATATGCAAAAAATAGGTGGTCAAATGGAAGATATAAAATGGCTACTCTAATATTTATACAATATGGCACAAACTGATATTTTTACAAGATTAAGACGACTTTTTTCTACCGATGTTATCATTCGTAGTGAGGGTGAAGGTCAATTAAAAGTTATTGACCCAGATAGAATCCAAAGTACTGGTGAATTCCAAACTAACTCGGTTGTTGATCGGTTTGGCAAGCTTTATACTAACCCAGCTTCTACTTCTCTCTTAGCTCAACAATTTAACCTTAACTATCAGTATTATAGAACTTATCTATATGGGGATTATGATACTATGGATACAGATGCGATTATTGCATCTGCTCTTGACATTGTAGCTGATGAGTGTACTTTAAAGAATGATCAAAACGAAGTACTTCAAATTAGAAGTAGTGATGAAGATATTCAAAAGACACTTTATAACTTATTTTACGATGTACTTAACATTGAATTCAACTTATGGTCTTGGATTCGCCAGATGTGTAAGTATGGTGATTTCTTCCTAAAATTAGAAATTGCTGAAAAGTTTGGTGTTTACAATGTAATCCCTTACACTGCATACCACATTCAAAGAAAAGAAAACTTTGACCCTAAAAACCCTGCTAAAGTAGAATTCCTTTATTCTCCTGATGGTTATTTTACTGGTGGTTCAGGTTATTATGCTACACCTAATGAAAATTTAGATGATGCAAGTTCAATTAAATTTGATAACTACGAGATAGCTCACTTCCGTCTAATTACAGACGTAAACTATCTTCCTTATGGTCGTTCATATCTTGAACCAGCTCGTCGTTTGTTTAAGCAGTATGTGTTAATGGAAGATGCGATGCTTATTCACAGAATTGCTCGCGCCCCAGAAAAACGTGTTTTCTACATTAACGTAGGTAATATTCCACCTCAAGAAGTTGATGCGTTTATGCAGAAAACCATCAACAATATGAAGAAAACTCCGTTGATGGATGAGAAAACAGGTGAATACAACCTTAAGTACAATATGCAGAATATTCTTGAGGATTTCTTCATTCCTGTAAGAGGTAATGACACTGCAACTAAAATTGATACTACAAAAGGTTTAGATTACAACGGAATTGAAGACGTAGCTTACTTACGTGATAAATTATTTGCTGCCCTTAAGGTGCCTAAAGCATTTATGGGTTACGAAAAAGATTTAACTGGCAAAGCTACATTAGCAGCTGAAGATATTCGTTTTGCTCGTACAATTGAACGTATCCAAAAAATTGTACTCTCAGAATTAACAAAAGTTGCTTTAATTCACTTATACACACAAGGATATGATGGTGAGCAGTTAACTAATTTTGCATTAAGCTTAACAACCCCATCAATTATTTACGATCAGGAAAAAATGCAATTGTTGACTCAAAAGGTTGAGTTAGCATCTGCAATGATGGAAAGTAAAATTGTCCCAACAGACTGGATTTACGAAAACATCTTCCACTTTAGTGAAGACCAATACGATGAGTATAGAGATCTTCTTATGGAAGACCAAAAACGTGCATTCAGAATGAATCAAGTCGCTAGTGAAGGAAATGATCCTCTAGTTACAGGTAAATCATATGGTACTCCCCACGATTTAGCTTCACTTTATGGTAAAGGTAGATATGAAGCAAATAGTGTACCTGATGGATACGATGAAAAAGTTCCTTTAGGAAGACCTGAAGAAAAAGCTACTGATAGAAACACTCAAGATGATAATTTTGGTAAGGATAGATTAGGTGTTCAATCTATGAAAGTAGATGACCAAGAAGATTTTGGTAGAACTCAATTTAAAGGTGGTTCACCCTTAGCTTTAGAAAACACAAAATTAACGTATTCCAAAAATAAAACATTATTAGAAGGTTTACAAAAGAAATTAGTATTTGAAAGTGATAAAAATAAAGAGTCACTTTTAGATGAATCCAATTTAATGGAGTAAGAATCCTGATATATTTATAAGAAATCCTAATTTGGAATGAATATTAAACATTCAAAATATAAGAATACGGGCATCATTTTTGAATTGCTCGTGAGACAAGTAACAGCTGACACGTTAAATGGGGATCATTCTCCAGCTCTTAATATAATTAAAAACTTTTTTATAAAGAGTGAAGTTGGTAAAGAATTAAAACTTTACGAATCTTTGAATAAAAACACACAGCTTCACGAATCACAAGCTAATATTTTAATTCAAACTTTGATTGAATCTTCTAAAAAACTTAATAGAGGGATTTTAAAAAGAGAAAAGTATAATCTTATTAATGAGATTAAGAAACATTACAATTTAGAAGAATTTTTTAAATTTAAGTTACCTAACTATAAAGCTTACGCTTCATTTTACAATCTTTTAGAAATTTCATCTTCTGAAAAATTTGTAAATCCCGAAATTCTAGTAACTAATAAGATGACTTTATTAGAGTACTTAAGTTCATCTCCTATTAATGAAGAAAAGGTAACTAACGACATTCTTGAAGAGTTTAAAACCTATGATCAAGATGTAAGAATGTTAGCATATAAATTGATGCTTGAAAAATTCAATGGTAAGTATTCAGATTTATATCCTTCACAAAAAGAAATTTTAAAAGAATTTATCACTTCAGTTGATTCAACTCCCAAATTAAAAAATTATTACAACGAAAAAGTTGTTAATATAAAGGAAGAACTAAGGGTATTAAGTGAAAAAATTGATAATAAAGTTATTTTAATCAAGTTACAAGAAGTACTTCCTTTAATTAAAGAAATAGAAAAGCAAAGTAATATCAAAAATGAGGATATTACTAATCTTTTGCTTTATACCGAACTTTTAGAAGAATTAAGGAAGACTAATGGAAGGCAAAAAATTTAAATTAGTCACTAAAGAACCAGATGAAACTGGAGCTGTTGAATCAGATGTAATTTACCTTCCTGATTTTGAACAGCTATTAAAATCCATTAACAAAACTTTAGAGGTTGTTGATGGTATTGTTGCTACTGATCAAGTAAGAGGCGATAGAAAATTTATTGATTTTGCTCAAAAACTGAGAAAATTAAGAAATGAAATTAGAACTCACCTCCGCAACAACTACCCAGAAGACTATACTGATATTAAAGGAATCGATGAAACAGGATTCGCAGTAGGTGCCGGAGCCCAATATGCTACCCCATTTGCTTTTAAAAAAACAGGTCCTCAAGAACTACCAGAAGGTAATCCTGGTGCGAGTTTAGGACCTGGTCCAAAAGCTGGAAAGAATGGCGTGGCTAATAATTACTATGTTAGTAACTTCAAATATAAAATTGTTAACCCAAAGAAATTAGCTGCTCAATCAAAAGCAATTGATACTAAATATCTTTGGGGAACCAAATATGTATAATTATGGATAGTGCAAATTCTTTAGACAAATTTATAGCAACTCTTGATACTGATGACGCAAGAAAAAATCAGATCAAGAAAAGAATTTTAGCATTCCAAGAAATTGACAAACAACTTGCTGAATTAAAGCCATTACTACGCAACGCACAAAAGGAAACTTTAGCTTACTACAAGCAGAATCCTAAAAATGCATACGTTGTAGTTACGCCAACAGATTTAATTCTAGACTATATTAAGGATATTAAAGAGATATTAAACCCAGAAGAATGAAAAGTTTACAAAACCAATATAATTTGATCCAAGAGGGTAAAGGACACAAAGAGGTGTTCTTAAAATCTGTTAAAAGATTATTCCCAGATCTTATTCCCAATCATTTTGGGTTTAATGAAACCACTACTATCCTTAAGCAAAGAGGAATTATCAGCGAAATGATCGTTGGTGGTGGTTTAGTATCAAATAATCCTAATCCATTTAAAAACTTTGAATCTTTCTTAAACGAAGAATTTTCGGTAGCTGAAAATCCAATTGAAGCTCCTAAACCTAAAAAAGAGCAAACAACAAAAGCTGAAAATAAGAAAGTTTCTAAAGAAGTAGAAGACTTAGATAAAGAGACTGGATTTGATTATAAAAATACTAAGGATATAGATAATCTTTACGGCGAAGCTTTCCTAGAAGGATACTATGCTGAAATGAAGGATCCTAAAAATGCTGATAAGACAGTTGACGAGTTAAAAGAAATCGTAGCTAAAAATATGGCTAAAGATAGTCTTTACTATGTTAAAAATGCTGCTTTTGGTGTTAAAGGTATTGGTTACCAAACCGAAGTTCCTGGTTTAGGTACTCCTAAAGAAGCAACCGGTAAATACAAATCATCTGGATATGGTGATTTAAAAGAATCAATTGTAGCCATTGCTAAAGAAATCAATGATGAAGCAGGTTTTAATTGAAACCAATCTCTTTAAAGTTAACCCTCGACAAATCAGCGAGGGTATGGCTTCGCCATCAGGTAACCCTTTAGTTGAGGGTATACTTGCAACTGCTGGTGAAGTTAACGGCAATCAAAGAGTCTACAGCCCTGATATTTGGAAAAGAGAAATCGACAAATATCAGAAAGTTGTTGAGGAAAATAGAGCAACAGGTGAATTAGACCACCCAGATTCTTCAATCATCAACCTTAAAAACGTTTCTCATATTATTAGAGAAATTTGGTGGGATGGGAATGAAATTATGGGTAAGATTGAAATTTTACCTACCGCAGCAGGAAATATCCTTAAAGCACTTATTCAAAATGGTGTTGTAGTAGGTGTTTCTTCTCGTGGTGAAGGTTCATTAAAACCAATGGGAAATGGTATGATGGAAGTGCAAGATGATTTTAATCTCATTTGCTGGGATTTCGTATCTACTCCATCTAACCCAGGTTCGTATATGCATTTAGTTAAAGAGGGAATTGAAGAAGTTAAAACCCACAACTTAAATAAAGTAAATGAAATTTTGACTGATATACTTTGTGCTAACGGCACTTGTCCAGTCTTTTAAGAAGCCTGCTACCTTAGGCGCAATTGTACCCGTAAGCATCCCATAAGAACTGCTTGCGGGTCTTTTTTTCCGACAGAGTCAATTTTTAGAGATCTGCATATACGTATCATCGTAATATGTCATCTTTTTATATGACATTCGTAAAATCAATCTTTATTACGTTTCAATAATAAACGTAACCCCCAAACAAATTTTGTGGAAAAATGAGTAACAGTAAAAACCTGCTCGCAGAGGCTATTGCTGATGCAAAATCTGTAAAAGAGGCTGCTATCGCAAACGCCAAAGCTGCTTTAGAAGAGGCTTTTGCTCCCTATCTCGCTGAAAAATTCGCTGCTAAGTTAGCGGAAATTGATGCAGATGAAGTAAAAGAAGCTTATGAAGTAGATGAAGAAATGGATGGACTCGAAGAGAAGATGTCAAACCCCGATCAACGCGAAGGTGATGATGAAAAGAAGAACGGCAAGTTCTCTAAAGAATCAGAACCCGAGATGGAAACTGAAAAGATGGCTAAAAAGCTTGAAGAGAAGGATATGGTAGATGAGATGGATCTCGAAGAGTTACTCCGTGAATTAGAGGAAGAGGAAATGCTCAAAGAAAATGCCCGAACTGACGCCGAGGAAGAAGGATACCTTGATGGTATGAAAGACGAGAAGGAAGATGAAGAGGACAAAGAAGAGGATGAACTTGACCTTGAAGATATGTCTGAAGATGAGTTAGAAAAACTTGTCAAAGATGTAATTGAAGATATGGTTAGAGCTGGCGAAATTGAAGCCGGTGAAAACTTTGAAGAAGAAGATATCGATGTTGATATTGATACCGAAGAGGAAATCAATGAGAGAAAGAAAGAAGGCTATGATGATCGTGAAGACGAGTCAGTTAGCGCCCGTATGGGTAAAGAAGCTGATAAAAAGCAATCTTTCAAAGCTCGCAGAGATGATTCTTATGGTAAGTTTGGAAAGCGTGATGCTGAAGCCGCTGGCAAAGTATCTGGTCCAGGCAAAAACAAGATCAATAAAGAGAACTTAAATGAAGAAGATATGATGGAAGAAGGCATCAAAGACAAACTTAAGAAATTTATCGATACATTAACAGATCCTGAGAAGGCTGTTATTGGTGATGATTTATTTAAATTTGTTGATAAGATGGATAAGTTACCTGCTGGTACTGTAACCAAAGGTATGGAAAAATCAGGTGCTGGTAGAACTTCAAGATTTGGTGAAGGAGAAATGGAAGAAATGCAGAACGAACTCAATGAGTTAAGAGCTACATTAAACGAAGTTAAACTCCTTAACGCTAAACTTCTTTATACCAATAAAATCTTCAGAGGCAAAAACCTAACAGAAAGTCAAAAGGTAAAAGTATTGCAAGCTTTTGATCAAGCAACAACAGTTAGAGAAACTAAACTCGTATTCGAAACATTATCTACAGAGCTTAAAGAAAAGAAAGCTCCTGTTAATGAATCAGTAAGAGGTTTAGCTTCAAAAGCAACTGGAGCTGCTCCAACAAAGCAACCAATTCTTGAATCTAATGATCAAGTTTTAAGATGGCAGAAACTTGCCGGAATTATTAAATCTTAATTAAAAATCGTAATTTAAAAACAATGTCACAATTACAATCTCTTTTAGAATCATCAGCTAGTGGTTGGAAAAACCTCCAGTCTGACGCAGCTAAATTAGCTGCAAAATGGGAGAAGACAGGTTTGTTAGAAGGTCTTGGAAGCGAGACTCACAAAAACAATATGTCTATGATCCTTGAAAACCAAGCCAAGCAACTTGTTGTAGAGCAATCTTCAGTAGGTGGTGGTTCTGGTTACGGAAACTTCTCAGTTGGTAATGGTGCTGAATGGGCTGGTGTAGCTCTTCCCTTAGTTCGTAAGGTATTCGGTCAAATTGCTGCTAAAGAGTTCGTTTCTGTTCAACCTATGAACTTGCCTTCTGGCCTTGTGTTCTTCTTGGACTTCCAGTATGGTAACACTAAGACTCCATTCACTGCTAATGAGTCTTTATATGGTAACGGTGGTAGCTCACAGTATCCTTTCTCAACTCTTAACAGCAACCTTCAGCCTAACAACGCTGGTGGTTTGTATGGAGCTGGTAAGTTTACTTACTCTACTAACCAATTCTCTGCTTCAGTAGCTCTTGCTAATACTACAGGTTCTGTAGCTACTTGGGGTGATGTTAACTTTGATTCTGCTCTTTCTGAATCAATCGTTAATGGTCAAGTTGCTGAAATCTTAGTTAACAATGCTACTACTGCAATTCCTAACTTTGATCCTGATGCCGTTAGAGGTTTCGTACCTGTAACTGGTTCAATCAACGCAGACAACTTACTTCCTGCTTTCACTACTTACAACTACACTGCTAACACAATCACTTTCTACGTGACTGCTTCAGCTGCTGGTGTAAGTGCTTTAACTGGATCTTTAGGAGCTGTTCAAGTATTCTACAACAAAGCTACTGAAATGAGCCCCTATGAGGTTGGTGATTTCGAAGCTGGTAATGCTTACGCTGTACCTAACGACTTGTCTGCAACTCAGATTGTTATCCCTGAGATCAACATCCAGATGCAATCACAAGCTATTGTTGCCAAGACTAAGAAGTTAAAGGCAGTATGGACTCCTGAATTCGCTCAAGATTTGAACGCTTACCAAGCTCTTGACGCAGAAGCTGAATTGACTAACATTATGAGCGAGTACATTTCTCTTGAAATCGACCTCGAAATCCTCGATATGTTGATCGAAGACGCTGCTGCTGGAACTGAGTACTGGTCAGCTGTTTCTAACGAATTCTACAATCCTGGTACTGGTGCTTGGGATCAATTATCTGCTACTAACGGTGGTTACTACAACACCCAAGGTCAGTGGTTCCAAACTTTAGGTACTAAGATGCAGAAGTTGAGCAACCGAATTCACCAATTAACTTTAAGAGGTGGTGCAAACTTTATGGTAGTTTCTCCAACTGTAGCTACAGTTCTTGAATCTATTCCTGGATATGCATCTAACTCTGACGGTGATGTATCTAAGATGACTTACGCCTTCGGTGTACAGAAAGCTGGTGCAATCAACAACAGATACACTGTTTACAAGAACCCTTATATGAACGAGAACACAATCCTTATGGGCTTCCGTGGTACTCAGTTCCTTGAGGCAGGTGCTGTATTTGCTCCTTACATTCCGTTGATTATGACTCCTCTTATCTACGATCCTGAAACCTTCACTCCAAGAAAAGGTCTCTTGACTCGCTACGCTAAGAAGATGTTACGTCCTGAATTCTATGGTAAGATTTACGTTTCTGGTTTAACCAGCTTCTAAACTAACCTAGGATAGAAATGGAAGGCCCCGCGAAAGCGGGGCTTTCTTTTTCTTTTTTATACTACTTTTTCTACTCTAAGTAGGGGTACTATATTTATAGTGGAACTAAAAAGTATAACTATAAAAATAAAGTTGATGAAAGAAACACCTTCACAGTTACAAGTTCCTAGTTACGTAATGAATTTTCCTTTTACTTTGGACACTGCAAATCCTAATAATATTTGGATGCAGGAATTAAGTGCCGAAGAATTAGCAATTAATAAAGGTAAAGCATATAAACAATTTTTAGATCTTTATAATTTTATAGCTGGGGCTTCTTTAACTTATTTACTCCCTAGTCAAGGAAATTTTCAAGATTTAGTTTATGTAGCTAATTTGGGAATTTATTTACCCCACATCAAAAATTCAAACAACATTATTTTATCTAACTTTACATCCGAACCAAGACAAGGTGAGGAGTATGTTGGTAAACCATTTTTTGAATTAATGGATTATAAGGTTCATATGTGTCCTGATAAGTGGGAAGGTGAAGCTGATTTAAAATACCTACACGACAATGTTTATGTTGGAGGGTATGGTATTCGCTCCAGTGAAAAATCTTACGACTGGATGGAAGAAAAATTCAATATGAATATTGTTAAGTTGGAAATGGTAGATGACTACTTATACCACTTAGATTGTTCAGTGTTTCCTTTATCAAAAGACAAAACTTTAGTTTGTACAGAACTTTTTACCCCAAATGAAATTTCTCAACTTGAAAAAGTAACCGAAATTATTGATGTCGACATTGATGATGCTTATGGTGGTATGACCAATTCAGTTAGACTTGGAAATATGATTTTATGTGCATCTAATATCTCAGAACTTAAAATTACAGACGAATTGTATGATGGTGAAAAGCATAAACTTGCTTCACTTGAAAAAATCTGTGCTAAGGAAGGTATGGAACCAGTTATCTTTAATTTATCTGAGTATATGAAATCAGGCGCAATGCTATCTTGTATGGTTATGCACTTGAACTATGTTGATTACAATAAAAGTTTATTATAATGGCTCAAGAATTAGAAGATTGGTTAGACACTGAAGTAGAAGAATTATCAAAAATGCCTGTTGGGGATTTATCCAACACATTTTTCTTTAGAGACCCACTTCGTCCTAACTACATAGATTTTGAACATTTCTACTCCCCAGCGGATGGTACTATTCTATATCAAAAATTTATAGAAAACCCATCAGATCCTGTAGTAGAAATTAAGGGCATAAATTATACACTTCAAGATGTAGTAGGTGATAAAGACTATAACGTTCCTTCGTTGGTTATAGGCATTTTTATGTCATTTTATGACGTTCACATCAATCGTATACCTTATGGAGGAATCCTTAGTTATAAGCCCTTAGAAGCGATTGAATCTACTAACAAACCAATGTTAGCAACAGAAAAAGATATTTTGAATGCTGCGATTAATCCTAACAATTTAGAATATCTTAAATATAATGAAAGAATGTGGAATAAAATTTATTCACCTTCTTTAGACTACACATATTATCTAATACAAATTGCAGATGAAGATGTTAACGTCATTTCTCATTTTACTAATAAACAACACGATTTATTTGCACAAAATGAAAGATTTTCTCTTATTAGATGGGGTAGCCAAGTTGATTTGGTATTACCCTTAGATAATAGATTTGATTTCGAATTAGTACTTAATGATACTATGCACGTAAATGCAGGTTTAGATAAATTAGTAAAAATTATATTCAAAAATGAACGACAATAACGAAGACGAAATTTTCAGAGAAAAACGTAAACCCAAAGGCCCTATCAAATTCAAAATACAATTAAACGAAGAACAGAAAGAAGCGAAATCTAAAATTTTAGGTAATACAATTACTCTGTTAGCAGGAGCAGCTGGCTCCGGAAAAACTTTATTGGCCTGTCAAATTGCTCTCGAAAAACTATTTATGAGAGAAATTGATAAAATTATCATTACCAGACCAACAGTTTCGAAGGAAGAAATAGGTTTTTTACCTGGGGATCTAAGAGAAAAGATGGATCCCTGGATTCAACCCATTTATCAAAATATGTTTGCTTTATATGATAGAAGTAAAATCGAAAAACTTATACAAGAAGGATGCATCGAAATTGTTCCCCTATCTTTTATGCGTGGTCGCACTTTTCTTGACAGTATTATTATCGTAGATGAAGCTCAAAATGTTACTCACGAACAAATGGAAATGATTGTAACCCGTATAGGTTTACGTTCAAAAATGATTATTTGTGGAGATGACATTCAAGTTGATTTAAAAAATAAAAGAGATTCTGGTTTTAGATTCCTTTATAAGGCATCAAGAAAAATTAAAAATCTAGAATCTATTACTCTACTTCAAAACCACAGAGATCCAATTGTTAAAGATTTGATTTCTTACTATGAAGAAGCAATAGAAAACGGAATACAACTGGGAACATCAGGCAGTTCAAGAAAATAATTGATTCGTTGTCTTTTTGATATTTATAATCAAAAGCAACGTTCAATTAATTTATTATGGCCAATATACCCATATATGATGGAACCTCCAATTTCCTAGCAGCTTCTGCTTCGTATGCTGCTGGTACTGGACCATCTCCTACTCCTTTCGGTTTCTATGATAACGATGCTCAATTCCAAAATGATGCTAATAGCGTAACTAATTTTTGTGCTCGTCGATTAGGATATCCAATCGAAAACGTAGAATTACAAGATTTAAACTTCTGGACTGCTTTTGAAATGGCAACCACAGTATATGGTAATGAACTATATGCTTATTTGATTAGAGAAAATCTTGTGAATTTTGAGGGTATGTCTTTAGATGAGGCCCCCACAACATTCCAAAATGCTTCTATTACCCCTAACTATAGTAATATTATCAGGGTTTCTGAACAATATGGTGCAGAAGCAGGTACAGGTGGTAATGTAACTTGGTATAGTGGTTCAATCATTTTAACTGCAAGCATTCAAGAATACGATTTAAATATTTGGGCTGAGGAGCAAGGAATTTCAGGTAGTGAACTTGAAATTAAAAGAGTATTTTATCAAGGAGTACCTGCTTCAGCAGACTATTACTACGGAGGTGGTATAGGTTTAGGTGCTGGTTGGGGTACTTTCTTTGGAGGTTTAGGTGGTGTAGCTGGATACGGAGTTGGTACAAATTTCTTTGTAACTCCTTTATCTTACAACGTAGCAGCTATTCAAGAAATTGAACTTGGAAATGACATACTATTCTCAGCTTTTAGCTTTGAATTAATAAATAACAAATTAAAAGTATTCCCAGTACCAACAGAAGCAGATGATGGTGTAAATTTCTGGTTTGAATATATCATTAAAAGTGAAAGATATTTAGATTCAATTCAAACGGGTAGTGGTGAATCAGGTTCAGGATACATTACAAACGTATCCAATATGCCTTACAACAACCCAGTTTATTCTCAAATAAACTCTATAGGTCGTTCTTGGATATTTGAATACACTTTAGCTCAAGCTAAAGAAATGTTAGGATATGTTCGCAACAAGTACTCACAAATTCCTATCCCAGGTGCTGCTGTAACATTAAATGGTGCTGATTTAATTAGCGCTGCTACAGCTGAAAAAACAGCACTTATTGAAAGATTAAGAGGATATTTTGATGAAACTTCTCGTCAAGCAAGATTAGAAAGACGAGCTAGTGAAGCAGAATTTGCTAAATCAGAATTAAGTAACGTTCCAATGACAATTTATATAGGATAATGGCATTATACGGAGAAGCAAGAGATATTAGCTTTATGAGACACATCAACCGAGAGTTGATGGCTAATATTGTTTCTCAACAGGCAGCTTTTTACAAGTTTAATGCTGAGAAAACTAATATTAATATGTATGGCGAAGCCGCACACGAAAAATTCTATATTGGTCCCGTCTTATTATATTGTTTAATTGATCTTCCAAGCTCTGAAAACCCTGTTGATGATTTTGGTGTAAATTTCCTTTGGAAACCAACATTTAGATTCCTTAGGGACGATTTGTTAAACAAAACTCAGGGATATGATGGTCAAACTGATACCTTCAACGAAACTGGATATCGTACTACCCCATACAACTATAATATTTTTGGTGCTAACTATGTTCCTCAAGTAGGTGATTTAATTTATTATGAAAATGCTTACTATGAAGTAGATAGATCCTGGAATACCCAATATTTTGTAGGTAAAAACCCAGATTATCCTAATAATCCACAACCCGAACCTGGATGGAACCCAGGTTTACAAAACTTTGGTTGGAACGTAGAAGTTGCTTGCGATACACACTATGTACCTGCTGATAAAGTAGCACTTAACTTAGAAAGAATGTAATGGCTGAAAGTAGAAAACCAATCCCAAAAACACAAAAGCAACTTAGTAATGAGTATGCTGGGGCTAACGCTATTTTAGGTGATCCTAATTTAGCGGATCCCGAATTAATGGGGAAAAATAGATCCTTACAAAATAGTTGGGCGGGTGACACTGTAAAACCATTTACTGTTGGTCTACAAGACATAGATGAAGCTGTATTTTACTACTTCCAGAATGTCATTAAACCTTTTGTAATACAAAATGGCGCTAGAATAGAAGTTCCGGTAATATATGGTTCTCCTGAAAGATGGAAATCAGTCTTAAAAGATGGATACTTAAAAGACCAAAATGGTGCTATAATGGCTCCTCTTTTGATGTTTAAAAGAAATTCAATTGCAAAAAATAGATCAATAGGCAATAAGTTAGATGCAAATTTTCCCAATTTGTATGCTACAATGAAGAAAAAATACGATCAGAAAAATTTTTATTCAAATTTTAATGTTTTAAACAATAGAACACCTCAACAACAATTCTATGCAGTTGCTATCCCCGATTATGTAACACTTAATTACTCTTGTATGGTTTATACCTACTACAATGAGCAATTAAATAAAATTGTAGAAGCTATTGAATACGCTTCAGATGCATATTGGGGAAATCCACAAAGATATCAATTTAAAGCAATGATTGATTCTTTTACTACTCAAACTGAATTAAGACAAGGTGAAGAAAGATTTATTAGAAGCAATTTCGATCTTCGATTATATGGTTATCTCATCCCAGATACTATACAAAAAGATTTAGCTTCTATACAAAAATATAACAATAAGACAAAACTTATTTTCTCTTTGGAAACTGACGTAAATCCTGAAATATTTATACCGACGACAACTGTGGATGATTTGGGAACCAATGAAATTCCAACTTCTGAGACAATTGATAATCAACCAGATCCCCGAGATTTTAAAATAGGAATAAGAAATGGCGAGTAATGTAAGATTTTTAGATCAAGTCCCCATATCCTCATTTGGGGATATCCAAACCGCTACTGCAACTACTGCAAATGCGGTTAGATTTATTGCCTCTGGTGAAGAAGTAGCTATTAATTCGTCTGAACAATTATTTATAAATGATCTTTGGAATCAAGGTACTGTTACTATCGCCAGTGGTGATGCTATTTTCTTTGGTCTTAGAGTAGTATTTACCCACGCTCTCCTTACAATTGACACAACTCTTAATAATAATGGTGTCATAAATGTAAATGGTATATTAGAAGTAGGAGAATCTAATACTTTTGCAGACGTATCTGTAATTTAATAAAAAAGTTTAATATTTATAATAAAAATTTAATTAGAAGTGGCTCAAATTAATTTATCATCTACAGGAACCTCAGGTGTAGCAACTCCAGATTCTGGGGTTGTTGCTATTTTTTCTAATTCAGGAGACGACGGAAATCTTTATTTAAAGAAAAGTGACGGCACATTTGTAGAAATTGGTTCCGGAGGTGGTGGAGCTGGTTCTTCGGGCACATCAGGTACTTCAGGTGGTGGTAGTGGCTCAGGTTCAAGTGGCACTTCAGGAACTACTGGGGCAGATGGCTCTTCAGGTACTTCAGGTGCTGCTGGTGTTCCTGGTTCTTCAGGAACTTCAGGCACAGGTGTAAGTGGCTCATCAGGTACATCTGGTACAGGTGTGAGTGGATCTGCCGGTACTTCAGGTACTAGTGGTGATGGTTCTGCAGGTACATCAGGTACTAGTGGAGAAGGTTCTTCAGGTACCTCAGGTACAGGTGGTCAAGGTCCTGCAGGTTCTTCTGGTACTTCAGGAACAGGCGGTACTGGTTCTTCTGGTACTTCTGGTACTGCAGGTGCTCAAGGTGCTCCGGGTGATGCAGGTTCATCAGGTACTTCTGGTACACAAGGTGAAACAGGTTCATCTGGTACATCAGGTACAGGTGGTCAAGGTCCTGCAGGTTCTTCAGGTACTTCAGGTACAGGTGGTACTGGTTCATCAGGTACAAGTGGTACTGCTGGAGCTCAAGGTGCTCCGGGCGATGCTGGTTCTTCTGGTACTTCAGGTACAGGAGGCGCTGGTTCTTCTGGTACTTCAGGTACGACAGGTGCTGCAGGTGCTCCTGGTGATGCAGGTTCTTCAGGTACTTCAGGTACAGGTGGTGCTGGATCTTCTGGTACTTCAGGATCAGCAGGTACTTCAGGTACAGGAGTTTCAGGTTCATCAGGTACTTCGGGTGCTCCAGGAGCTGCAGGTTCATCAGGTACCTCAGGTACTGGTGGTGGTGGAGGTGGAGGTATCTCAACAGTTTACACAAACTTAGTTAGATACGAATACACTTCAGGAGACAATAGAGCTCAATTAATGTCAGCTGGTACTTTATATGGTGGTTTAAGCTGGACCCGTTCAGGAACTACTTTAACTATTACTTCTACTGCTCACGGATTAACTACAGGTGATTATGTAATTCTTAGAGGATTTAATGTTGATTATGTTCACGTTTCTATAACATCAACTGGTACAGATACATTTACCTGTACTGTTACTGATACTGGAGCTACAAGTGGTGCAGCAGGAGCATATATCCCTGTATTAGAAGCATCTACATTTAATGATAGTGCCATTACAATTGAGGCCCCATCAGCAGGTAATGTTCAGTTAGTTTCTTGTGTAATCTATATTGATGTTTCAGAAACTACTCCAAAAACATTAACCGTTCCACCCAATGCTTTAACAAATGGAGCCGGTAAAAATGCCTCAGCGAATAGCCGTGTAATCCCTTCGTATAGAGCTTATAATATGGGCTCAGGTGCTGAAATTGGTAATGCAGGTTTAACCTTTAATACGGCAGGTACATATAACGTGTATAGTTTAGCAGGTTCTATCGATACTTTTGGTGCCGTATCTATGGTACTTCAATTCTAAAAAGAAAAAAATCTTTTTTAATTAAAGCCCCATTATTTGGGGCTTTTTTTAATATTTATTATTGAATATTCAAAATAAATACTAGTATAAAAATGGCAAACCAGCTTTTTTACGGGAAAGTCTCTAATGTTACCCCCATAGGCAATGGTAGTAATAGCTTTATTCGTATCCGAGGTGATTTTAACACAGCTTCCAAAACAATTACGAATGTTGTTGACGTTGCAGGATACCTTGGCCTTCAGTTTATCAGAGAAGGCCAATCTTTAGTAGCTACAGGCCCCTTTACATCAGGTACAACTGTTGTTTCTGTTGATGTTAACGCAGCTACAATCACAGTTGCCGATTTCCCAGCATCTACTGTTAGTAATACTTTAGCAAGAATTTCACCAGCAGCTGGTGATTACTTTATTGCTTCTGCATCTTTTTCTAATCCAAATAACGTAAATGGTATTAATGCTAACGCCATTACAGGTAGCCAAGATGCTTTATATGATGGTACAACTCCTATTTATGCTATTATAGGAGCTGCTTCGGATTTAAGTGGTAACTTAATCCCCACAATATACCATAAGTACTCTATTACTGAAACTTTCTATAAAAATCCTTCAGGTACCGAGATCTCATTTTACATCAGTTGGGATGAAGGTGGTACAGAAGCTGAAAGTGGGAATAAATTATATGCAACCCCAGGTCAAAGTTTACCAATATTAGCTTTAAGTACTACAGAATCTTTAGCACCTATATTCTCAAGACAAATTACAGGTTTAACAGATTTACCTGCAGGTTCAGATGTAGCAGCATATCAAATTGAACTAGTAGACTTTTTTGATGATTTAATCCTAGTTGATGCATACTACACTGGTAGCTTAGTTAGAGCTAACATTGGGGCTATGGAATTTACAGGTTCCGGTCTTAATGTGACAGATAATGGATTAACAGGTCAAGCTGGTGGTGTAATTGTTGAAGTACCCGGTCTAGAAATTTCAGACGAAAACATATCTTTAACAACAGCTGCTACTAAAATAAACTTTACGGGCTCAGGCGTTGTTGCAGAAACAAGCAGCTTAAACCCTAACGAAATTAATGTAACAATAGGTACAACAGTATACTCTGCAAGTGTTCTTGTGGATTCTAACGTTGGTGTACTTTATTTTACGGGCTCAGGCGTTACAGTCACAGACGATGGTACTGGTAACGGAGTAATCATTGATATAACAGGAGGTTCATCAACAGCAGGAACTTCTGGTGGTTCAGCATCTTCAGGTACTTCAGGAACTGATGGTACAGCAGGTACTTCTGGCACAGGTGGTGCTGGATCTTCTGGTACTTCAGGTGAACAAGGTAGTTCAGGTACTTCTGGTACTTCAGGTGCTGAAGGTTCTTCAGGTACAAGTGGTACCGCTGGAGGATTTGGTTCTTCAGGTACAAGCGGTCAAGATGGCTCATCTGGTACCTCAGGAACTTCAGGTCAAGAAGGTTCATCAGGAACTTCTGGTACAGCCGGTGGATTTGGATCATCTGGTACATCAGGTGCTGATGGTTCTTCAGGTACATCTGGAACAAATGGTGCAGATGGTTCATCTGGAACTTCAGGCACAGCAGGACAAGCAGGTTCATCAGGTACTTCAGGAGCAGACGGCTCTTCAGGTACTTCAGGCACAGCAGGTGCAGATGGTTCTTCAGGAACTTCAGGACAAGATGGTTCTTCAGGTACTTCTGGTACCTCAGGTCAAGAAGGTTCCTCAGGAACTTCAGGAACTGCTGGAGGATTTGGTTCTTCAGGTACAAGTGGTGCAGATGGATCTTCAGGTACTTCTGGTACTTCAGGTGAATTAGGTTCATCAGGTACTTCAGGTTTTAATGGAGATGACGGAACTTCAGGTACTTCTGGAGCAGATGGTTCAGCTGGAACCTCAGGTACAGCAGGAGCTGCTGGTTCTTCAGGTACATCCGGAGCTGATGGTAGCTCTGGTACTTCGGGCACAACAGGTGCTGAAGGTTCTTCAGGCACTTCAGGTGCTGATGGATCTTCAGGTACTTCAGGCACATCAGGCCAAGATGGCTCAGCAGGAACTTCAGGCACAAATGGTGCCGATGGCTCTTCAGGAACTTCAGGAGCCGATGGATCTTCAGGTACATCAGGTACAAATGGTTCGACAGGAACTAGTGGTACTGCCGGAGATGAAGGTTCTTCAGGTACAAGTGGTTTAACAGGTTCATCTGGTACTTCAGGTACTTCAGGTGATGATGGTTCATCTGGAACTTCAGGTACTGCAGGAGCAGATGGCTCTTCAGGAACATCAGGTCAAGATGGTTCATCAGGTACTTCTGGTACTTCAGGAGCAGACGGCTCAGCAGGAACTTCTGGTACCGCAGGCGCTAATGGTTCTTCTGGAACCTCAGGTGCTGATGGTTCTTCTGGAACTGCAGGTACTTCAGGAGCAGGTGGTTCAGCTGGTACTTCAGGTACAGCAGGAGCAGATGGCTCTTCAGGTACTTCAGGTCAAGCGGGTTCTGCAGGAACTTCAGGTACAAATGGTGCCGATGGTTCATCGGGTACTTCAGGTACAACTGGATCAGATGGTTCTTCAGGTACTTCATCAGATTCAGGTTCTTCTGGTACTGCGGGTTCTTCAGGAACTGGGGGTTCATCAGGTACTTCAGGTACTGCAGTAGCAAACGGCTCTTCAGGTACTTCAGGTGCTTCTGGTTCTTCAGGTACAGCAGGTACAACAGGTACCGCAGGTACTTCAGGAGGTGCTGGTGGAAATGGTTCATCAGGTACCTCATCAGATAGTGGTTCTTCAGGTACAGCTGGTACAGCGGGTACTTCTGGTGGTGCTGCTAGTTCAGGAACTTCAGGTTCAGCGGGAACATCAGGTACAGGTGGTTTATTACCATTTGCAGGTGCTTGGCTAAAAGGTTCTCCGGGTCAAAAAGGGTATTTCGGAACAGATACTACAACTTTTGATGGTGTTTCACCATTTCAGTGGAGTATAAATTCAGTTGATGGATTTAATGTATCTCAATCTTTAAATTTATTAGGATCAGGAAGCTATTTTGATGTAACTTCAGGAGCAAACCAAGTTAGATATAATGTAATTTCTAACCAACTTATTGACTCACTATCAGATTACTATTATATCTCTACTGTAGGTGGAGGTATAATCAGTGGTACTTCATTTACTATTATTAATGGAGGAAATGGATTCTTTACCTTCTACCCAGTTATCTCTTCAGGAATAGATGGTACTTCAGGTACATCTGCAACAGTTAGTGGATCTTCAGGTACTTCAGGTAGTGCTGGTACTTCAGGTACGAATTCTTCAGCAGGTACTTCTGGTACCGCAGGTTCATCAGGTACTACACCATCTGCTGGTGGTTCTTCCGGTACTTCTACTACTTCAGGTACTTCAGGTACAGGTGGTACAGGCGGTGTATTTGGTACTTCTGGTTATAGCTGGAATGATGCTAAACAATTTATACCTCCTCAATATGGTACTGTTTTAAACACTGTAAATGTACCTATTCCAAGAGATGCTAGTAGTACTCAACAAGGTGCCTTTGATAACAATACCACTCAAATTGATTATACTGGAGTTGGGGCATTTGATTTCTTACCTCAACTTAGACCTCCTGGAACCCTAAGAATGACATTAGTGACAGCTGGAGGTGCTACTTCTAGTTTAGCTGGTGGAAATGCTGTTGAATTTAATCTTTCAGCTAATAATTCAGGTAAGACTTTCCAATCTCCCATTCTCAATGTTAGTTGGGTTTCAGGTTCTATGAATTCAGTTAGCGATGTTAACTATGAACTCAAATTTGCATTCTTCGTAGATGCTATTGCAGGTTCATCAACAGCAGGTACATCAGGTACTTCAGGAGGCACTAGCACGGCTGGTACTTCAGGAACTGGAGGTGCTGCTGGCTCATCAGGAACATCAGGTACAGCTGGTTCAGCCGGTACAGCAGGTATCTCAGGTAATGAAGCATTTACTTTAGGACCTATTACACAAGCTAATAATTCTACTTCCTTTATACAAAAAGATGCCGTAGGTAATACTACTGGTTTTGATATTACTGATCAGGCAGTGCAAATAGCTATACGTAGAAATGATGGTGTTAATAATAATTGGGACTCATATTTACGAAATGTACTACCAGGTGGAACATTAACTGTATCTAATAGTAATGATGATACTGCTCTAGTATTTAATGTTACTCAAGCTTTAGGTAATAATGAATTCGGGAGTCCTACTGGTTTCTACTATACATTCGGAGTAGAATGGGTTTCAGGAGCTACTTCAATTACTACTGGAGCCACTTACGGAGCCAAATATACTATAACTTCACCATCTGCAGCTCCTGGTACTGCAGGTACTTCAGGTACATCAATTGCAGCTGGTAGTTCAGGTTCTTCAGGTACTGCGGGTTCAGCTGGTACTTCAGGAACTTCATCCAATTCGGGTTCTGCAGGTACTTCAGGTACCGCAGGTTCAACAGGTACATCTGGTACTTCAGGAGGAGGTGCTGGAAATAGTGGTTCATCCGGTACTTCAGGTGAATCCGGCTCTTCAGGTACAGCAGGTACAACAGGTACAGCAGGTACTTCTGGAATAGGTGGTAGTAATAATACATCAGGTACATCTTCAAGTGCTGGTACTTCTGGTACAGCAGGTACAGCAGGTACTTCACCAGGTGATGGTACTTCAGGTACTTCAACAGGATCAGGATCTTCAGGTACTTCAGGAACAACAGGTTCAAGTGGTACTTCAGGAAATGATGGTTCTTCAGGTACTTCAGGTTCAAGTGGTACAGCAGGTACTACGGGTACAGCAGGTACTTCAGGTGGTTCTGGCTCTTCAGGTACTACAGGTTCATCAGGTACTTCAGGTACTACAGGTGCCGCTGGTTCATCAGGTACTTCAGGTACAGGTGTAAGTGGATCTGCTGGTACTTCAGGTACAAATGGAGATGCTGGTTCATCAGGTACTTCGGGTTCATCAGGTACATCAGGTGTAGCTACAATTCTTAACGATGCTGATAATAGAGTATTAACAGCTACAGGAACTTCAGGTGTTGTAAATGCTGAAGCTCATATGACTTTTGATGGTAATAATCTACTAGTAGATGGTGGATCAACCGCAAAAATTATTGTTTCAGCATCAGCCAGTAATACTGGAGAACAAGCCTTTGTATTAAAAGGATACAATGCAGGTCGAGGTGAATATATTGAATCTATAATTACTATTTCAGGTTCTAATTTACATATTGTTCCTGATGAAAATGCTGTAAACAATGGTCAGTTAGTTATATCTGGTAGTCAACAAATCTTAGGAGCATTAACAACTACGGGTAATGTGACTGTTGGAGGTACTTTAAATTATTCTGCCGGAGGTAATCCCGCAACTTCACAAGGAATATTCCAAGGAACTTTAACCACCGGAAATAGTGTCCAATTAGGTACAGGTATTCCTAGCAATGCTGGGGGGGCAGCCCAAACAATTGGTGGAAATGTAAGTTTTGCATTAGAATTAGCAAATGGTACTCGACAATTTGGATTTACTCAGATTGCAATACCTTTTATTCCAATAGGTGGAACAGGCCTAGTCGGGCTCGTGGGTTCTGATAACAGATCTCCAGTTGTCAATGAGTTTGGACAAGTATCACCAGTTAATGCTAATTTTACAGCTATTAATAATGTTTATGTTATTGCTGATGTTAGTGCTGCACAAGTTGCTAGTCCTAATGGTGGGGTAGTATTTAGTCTTGTAAATAATAGTGGACAAACAGTTACTTATAATGCTGATATAACCTATTTATTTATTTAATAAAAAAGGGTTTGATATTTATAATTGATATAAAAAAATAAAGATGAGCTTTAACGTAATAAATGGTGAATTATATGTACTTGGAGATAGTTTTTTCTCAGGAAGCATAACTGGTTCAAATGATATATCATCATCAGGAAATCTTTTTATAAATAATATTGCTACGACCACTATCTCTTCTTCAGCAGGCATTGATGTAGGGAGTGATTTAAATGTTGGAGGTACTGTAACATTAGAAACAACCCCAACAACAGGTACTAGTAGTAATTTCTTGATTTACAACCCTACAAGCAAAGAAATTGAAACCAGAACTGGAGGAGCCAGTGGCTCTTCTGGTACTTCTGGTACTCAAGGAGCTGCAGGTTCATCAGGCACTTCAGGAAGTGCTGGAACTTCAGGTTCATCTGGCACAGCAGGTTCATCAGGTACATCAGGTATAGGTTCATCTGGAACTAGTGGTACATCAGGATCTTCAGGCACCGCAGGTACTTCTGGATCAGCAGGTACAAGTGGTACTTCTGGCTCAGCAGGTTCTTCAGGTACATCAGGTTCAGCAGGCACATCAGGTACTTCAGGTTCTTCAGGTACAGCAGGTACCTCAGGATCATCAGGTACTGCCGGAACTTCAGGTTCAGCAGGTACTTCTGGTACTTCAGGTAGTGCAGGAACTTCAGGAACATCTGGAAGCGCAGGCACTTCAGGAACTTCAGGTTCATCTGGAACAGCTGGTTCTTCAGGCACAGCAGGTACAAGTGGTTCAAATGGAACTTCAGGTACTTCAGGTTCAGCCGGCACATCAGGTACATCAGGTTCAAGTGGTACTTCAGGATCAGCTGGTACTTCAGGTACAAGTGGCTCTTCAGGTACTGCTGGATCTTCAGGAACAGCTGGCTCATCAGGTACAGCCGGAACTAGTGGTTCAGCAGGCACATCTGGTACAAGTGGTTCATCAGGTACATCAGGTTCTTCAGGCACTTCAGGTAGTGCAGGTACCTCAGGTACATCAGGATCTTCAGGTACTGCTGGCTCATCAGGAACAGCCGGCACTAGTGGTTCATCAGGTACGGCCGGAACTTCAGGAAGTGCAGGTACTTCTGGCACTTCTGGCTCAAGTGGTACTTCAGGCTCAGCAGGCACTTCAGGAACAAGTGGATCTTCAGGTACAGCAGGATCATCTGGTACAGCTGGATCATCAGGAACAGCAGGTACTTCAGGATCATCTGGTACTTCTGGTACAAGTGGTTCAGCAGGTACAAGTGGTACTTCTGGTTCAGCGGGTACCTCAGGTACTTCTGGTTCAAGTGGTTCATCAGGTACTGCCGGTTCTTCGGGTACAGCAGGTACTTCAGGATCATCTGGCACAGCGGGAACCTCAGGAAGCTCAGGTACTTCTGGTACTTCTGGTTCTAGTGGTACATCAGGTAGCGCTGGAACTTCTGGTACTTCAGGTTCAAGTGGTTCATCAGGTACCGCAGGTTCATCAGGCACAGCAGGAACTAGTGGTTCAAATGGTACTTCAGGTACATCTGGTTCATCAGGTTCATCAGGTACATCAGGTTCTTCAGGCACTTCAGGTAGTGCAGGTACATCAGGTACTTCAGGATCTTCAGGTACGGCAGGTTCATCAGGCACTGCTGGGTCTTCTGGTACAGCAGGAACATCAGGTTCTTCAGGTACTTCAGGATCTTCAGGATCTTCAGGTTCAAGTGGTACTTCTGGTTCAGCCGGTACCTCTGGTACTTCAGGATCATCTGGTTCATCTGGTACCGCCGGATCATCAGGCACAGCAGGTACAAGCGGCTCAAGTGGTACTTCTGGCACTTCAGGTTCATCAGGAACTTCAGGTTCATCAGGTTCAAGCGGTACATCAGGTAGCGCTGGAACTTCAGGTTCATCTGGTTCTTCAGGAACAGCAGGATCTTCAGGTACTGCAGGTTCATCAGGAACTTCTGGAACTTCAGGTTCATCAGGAACTTCAGGTTCATCAGGTTCAAGTGGTACTTCAGGATCATCTGGTACTTCAGGAAGCGCAGGTACCTCTGGTACTTCAGGATCTTCAGGAACAGCTGGTAGCTCAGGTACTGCAGGTTCTTCAGGTACATCTGGTACCTCAGGTTCATCAGGTTCATCAGGTACATCAGGTTCTTCAGGTACATCAGGTTCGAGCGGTACTTCAGGTAGTGCTGGAACTAGTGGTACCTCTGGATCTTCAGGTTCATCAGGTACAGCTGGATCAAGCGGTACTTCAGGATCTTCAGGTACTTCTGGTACTTCAGGTTCAGCCGGTACTTCAGGTACTTCAGGCAGCTCAGGTACTTCAGGATCAGCCGGAACTTCAGGTTCAAGTGGCTCATCAGGTACTGCAGGTAGTTCAGGTACTGCGGGCTCATCAGGTACTGCAGGTACCTCGGGTTCATCAGGTACATCAGGTTCTTCAGGTTCATCTGGTTCAAGCGGTACTTCAGGCAGCGCTGGAACTTCAGGCACATCTGGTTCTTCAGGTTCATCTGGCACAGCTGGATCTTCAGGTTCATCTGGTACTTCAGGATCTTCGGGTTCATCAGGAACTTCGGGTTCTTCAGGTAGTTCAGGTACTTCAGGTTCCTCAGGCACTTCAGGATCAGCAGGTACTTCAGGATCATCTGGTTCTTCAGGTACAGCAGGATCATCAGGTACAGCTGGATCTTCAGGTACCGCAGGTACTTCAGGTTCATCTGGATCTTCAGGCACTTCAGGCTCTTCTGGTACTAGTGGCTCAAGTGGTACCGCCGGTACTTCAGGCTCATCTGGCTCATCTGGTACAGCAGGATCTTCAGGCACAGCAGGTTCTTCGGGTACATCTGGTTCATCAGGTAGTTCAGGTACTTCAGGATCTTCGGGTTCAAGTGGTACTTCAGGATCATCTGGTACCTCAGGTTCTGCTGGAACATCAGGTTCATCTGGTTCTTCAGGTACTGCTGGATCTTCAGGTACTGCAGGTACTTCAGGATCTTCTGGATCATCAGGTACTTCAGGAAGTTCTGGTAGTTCAGGTACTTCAGGTTCAAGTGGAACTTCAGGTAGTGCTGGTACTTCTGGTTCATCTGGATCATCAGGTACTGCTGGATCTTCAGGTACAGCTGGTACCTCAGGTTCATCAGGTAGCTCAGGAACTTCAGGTTCATCAGGAACTTCAGGTTCATCAGGAACATCGGGTTCAAGTGGTTCATCAGGTACCTCGGGTTCATCTGGATCATCTGGTACTGCCGGTTCATCTGGTACAGCAGGTTCTTCAGGTACATCTGGTTCATCAGGTAGTTCAGGTACTTCAGGATCTTCGGGTTCAAGTGGTACTTCAGGTTCATCTGGTACATCAGGTTCATCAGGAAGCTCTGGTACTTCAGGTAGCTCAGGTTCATCAGGTACAGCAGGATCATCAGGTACAGCTGGATCTTCAGGTACAGCAGGAACTTCAGGCTCTTCAGGAAGTTCAGGTACTTCAGGCAGCTCAGGCACTTCAGGATCTTCAGGTACTGCTGGAACATCAGGTTCATCAGGATCATCTGGCACTGCTGGTTCAAGTGGTACAGCTGGATCTTCAGGTACAGCCGGAACTTCAGGTTCATCAGGAAGCTCTGGTACTTCAGGTAGCTCAGGTACTTCAGGTTCTTCAGGCACCGCAGGTACTTCAGGTAGTTCAGGTTCATCTGGTACAGCCGGATCATCTGGTACAGCTGGATCATCTGGTACTGCAGGTACAAGTGGTTCTTCAGGATCTTCAGGAACTTCAGGTTCATCAGGAACTTCAGGTTCTTCAGGTACTGCTGGAACCTCAGGTTCATCAGGATCATCTGGCACTGCGGGTTCAAGTGGTACCGCAGGTTCATCAGGTACAGCTGGCACTTCTGGATCTTCAGGAAGCTCTGGAACTTCAGGTTCATCAGGAACTTCAGGTTCATCAGGAACTTCAGGTGTATCAGGTTCATCAGGTACTTCAGGTTCATCTGGATCATCTGGTACAGCAGGATCTTCAGGAACTTCAGGTTCATCAGGTACTTCAGGTTCTTCAGGAAGTTCAGGTACTTCAGGCAGCTCAGGTTCTTCAGGAACTTCAGGCAGTTCAGGTACAAGTGGTTCATCAGGTACTTCTGGTTCATCAGGTTCATCTGGTACTTCAGGATTTGGTTCATCAGGTACTTCAGGTAGCTCTGGAAGTTCAGGTACTTCAGGCAGCTCAGGCACTTCAGGTTCATCAGGCACTTCAGGATCTTCTGGTTCATCAGGTACTTCAGGTTCATCTGGCACAGCAGGATCTTCAGGTACTGCTGGATCATCAGGTACTTCAGGTAGCTCTGGAAGTTCAGGCACAAGTGGAAGTTCAGGCACAAGTGGAAGTTCAGGTACAAGCGGTAGCTCAGGTACTTCAGGATCAAGTGGATCATCTGGTACTTCAGGAAGCTCTGGAACATCAGGCTCTTCAGGAACTAGTGGATCTTCAGGTACTTCAGGTTCATCAGGAACATCAGGTGCCGCAACTATCAATAATAACGTAAACAACTACGTAATTACAGGTACAGGTACTGCAGGACTTCTTAATGGTGAAGCTAATCTTAAGTTTGATGGTAGTTTACTTGATGTTACTGGAAACATAAATGCACAACAAATAGATTGTGTTACCTTAAATGCTGAAGAAAAGAACTTCGATATCCCCCACCCAACAAAAGAAGGTTGGAGATTACGTTACTCAGTTCTTGAAGGTCCTGAAAGAGGTGTTTATGTTAGAGGTAAAGTTGAATCAAATGGATTAATTATACTTCCCGAATACTGGAAAGATTTGATTTATGAAAATACAATTACAGTTCAATTAACGCCCATTGGAAGTTCTTGCACACATTATGTAATAGAAGCTAACTCTACTCAAATCCTAGTAGGATGTGATTGTGGTGATGTAAATGCTTACTACATAGTACACGCAGAAAGAAAGTTCAATGATCCGCTATTAGTTGAATATAGAGTGCTTTCATAACATATTTATTATAAATTACCAGTAAATGGCAAAAGGTGTAAAAATAACGCCAAATTTGGCGAACATTGATTTTGAAGATGGCTCAGGAAATATCCTAAGTATCAACTTCGATTCAACAAATACACTTAAATTCCAAGATGAAGGGGGCGATACTATACTATCTATTACAGGTAGTATAGTTCAAGTCCCTGATACTGCTAGTTTTAAAATCCCAGTTAAACCTACATTTCCACCCCCAGGAGCTCCTCCTGCAACTATTGGATTTAATAGTGCTCAAAACCAAGTTGGTATTGTTACTACTGGTGGAGTTGTTTATGGTGGTGATAAAGGTGTTAAAGGAGGTACCGGTTCTCCCGGTAATATAGGCCCTAAAGGCACAAAAGGTCCAACAGGCGGTGGAGGTGATATAGGTGCACCCGGCCCCGTTGGTACAACGCTTATACCCGGTCAAAAGGGTACTAAAGGATTTAAAGGTGCTAAAGGTAATCAAGGACCACAAGGTCCTATTGGTACCCCTGGCCCTATTGGTACTAAAGGACCCCAAGGAGATCAAGGACCAACAGGTCCTAAAGGTATTACAGGTAATCCTGGAGCTCAGGGTCCTATTGGAACTCCAGGCCCTATTGGTGTAAAAGGTGCTAAAGGCCCTACAGGTGCTCCTGGTATAGTTGCTCCTAAGGGACCAACAGGTAGTCCAGGTTCACAAGGACCTACAGGCCCTAAAGGAAGTACATCAGTTGATACTGGTGATAGAGGACCTACAGGTTTAGTTGGTCCTAAAGGTCCAAATGGAGCTCAAGGTCCAATTGGAGTAAAAGGCATTGTAGGTGCTCCTGGTGGTGTTGGTCTTATAGGTGTAACCGGAGCTGCTGGTCCTACTGGTGCCAATGGTGCTACTGGTCCTAAAGGTCCAACAGGTGCTCCAGGTTCTATAGGTACAAAAGGTCCTAAAGGTACAACAGGTACTCCAGGTTCACCTGGTACACAAGGTCCACAAGGAGGTACAGGCCCCGTAGGTGCACCTGGTACTCCTGGTTTAATAGGTAATAAAGGTGTTATAGGACCAAAAGGTCCTACAGGTTCTCAAGGTCCAACTGGCCCTAAGGGAAGTACTGGAGGACAAGGTCCTCAAGGTGGTGGTGGTGCTACTGGTCCCACAGGTGTTCCAGGAGCTATAGGAGCCACAGGGGCTACAGGAGGTCAAGGCCCTAAAGGAACACAGGGTCCTCAAGGTAATACAGGCTTTCAAGGCGGTGATGGTGCCCCAGGTAGTATAGGTATTCCAGGTCCTCCTGGAGCAAAAGGACCAATTGGTGGTCCTGGTCCTAAAGGTGTTCAAGGTCCTGGCGGTGGTCAGGGTCCTACAGGTGCTCCAGGTCCTATTGGACCTACAGGTGCACCTGGTCCCGTTGGTCCAACAGGCCCCGGAGGAGCAAAAGGTCCTATTGGTGGTCCTGGCCCTACTGGTTCTCAAGGTCCAAAAGGTGTTCAAGGTCCAGGAGGTCCAGGTGGTGCACCAGGACCTGTAGGAGCACCAGGTGGTATTGGATATGGAGGTCCTCCTGGAGCAAAAGGTCCAGTTGGAGGTCCAGGCCCTATTGGTGGTCCAGGTGCTAAAGGAAGTCAAGGTCCTACTTCACCTAAAGGTCCTGTAGGTGCACCAGGTGCCATTGGTCCAGGTGGTCCTGGAGGAGCTAAAGGTCCTATTGGAGCACCCGGCCCTGGAGGTGCAAAAGGTCCTATTGGAGGAACTGGCCCAACTGGTGCTCCAGGTCCTATAGGTAACCTAGGCCCCTTAGGAGCTAAAGGTCCTCAAGGTCCTACAGGTTCTCCAGGTACAGGTACAGAAACTCAAGGTCCTAAAGGACCAATTGGTGCACCAGGTCCTGTAGGTCCTAAAGGTGCAGCTCCAAATTCATTTTATAATACAACTGTGAGTTGGGGTGGTTATAAAGGAGGAAATATGCAAATACAGAACGGGTATGCCTTATCAGCATAATATTTATATATAATGGCAAAAACAATAAGAATAATACCAGGTGAAAGTAGCATTACGTTTGATAGTAATGTTACAAATATTTCATCTAGTTTAAGTAACGATGCGATTGTTACAGATATTAATTCTGGTGTTTTTTCTTTCTCGTCAGGTTCACAAGATATTTTAAATATTGTCCCTGGGACTAAAAAAGTACAGGTTGATAATAATATTACATTAACTATCCCTACTAAAACTTCTGCTACTACAGGTGAAATTGCATTTGACGATACCACACGTAGTTTAATTTCAGGAGGTATTACAGGTGGTACAAAAGGTACTTCAGGAGCTACAGGTGCTCCTGGTAGTCAAGGTCCTACTACAAATGGTGTAGGAGGAGAAAAAGGTATTCAAGGTCCCAAAGGACCTCAAGGACCATCAGGACCTAAAGGTCAAAAAGGTGAAGGTGGTGAACCTGGAGCAAATGGTGCTCAAGGTCCTCAAGGAGCTATAGGTGATAAAGGTCCTCAAGGTAATACAGTTGGAGGAGCCCCAGGTCCTATTGGAAACCCAGGTGGTGGAGGTGATACAGGAGCTCCAGGTATTATAGGTGTAAAAGGACCTCAAGGTTCAACAACTGTAGGTGCAACAGGTGCTCAAGGTGAACAAGGTCCTAAAGGTATTGTTGGAGCTCAAGGAGCACCTGGTGCTATTGGTCCAAAAGGAAATGTAGGACCTAAAGGTAATAAAGGCGTTCAAGGTCCTACTGGACCCAAAGGTGGAGCAGGTGCTCCTGGTGCAATAGGGCCTGGTGGTCCTAAAGGTAATACAGGACCTGGTGGTAATCCTGGTCCTAAAGGACAAAAAGGTATACAAGGTCCTAAAGGTATTTTAGGAGCCCCAGGTGCTGGAGGTGCTACAGGAGGTCAAGGTCCTAAAGGACCACAAGGCGATCCAGGCGCACAAGGAGGTCCTGGTTTAGGACCGGGAGCACAGGGTCCAACTGGACCTAAGGGTCCACAAGGATTTGGTGGTGGTCTAGCTCCTAAGGGACCTAATGGAGTTCCTGGTAATGTAGGTGCAACTGGTGCACCTGGAGCAATTGGATCTAAAGGTCCAACAGGAGCACCAGGTCCAGTTGGTCCTAAAGGTAATACTGGAGGACAAGGTCCTAACGTAACTCCAGGTGCAAAAGGTGTAACTGGAGCTCCAGGTCCTGTAGGTGCACCCGGACCTATTGGTCCTACTGGTCCTACAGGACCAAAAGGTAGTACGGGTGGACCTGGCCCACAAGGAGGTCCTGGTAATAAAGGAGTTCAAGGTCCTAATACAAATACAGGACAACCCGGACCTATAGGTGCTCCAGGTCCTGTTGGACCCACAGGCGCTACAGGCACTGTTGCTGGTGATAAAGGGCCTATTGGAGGTACTGGATCTCAAGGCCCTAAAGGTGTTCAGGGTCCTGCAACTAATACAGGTGCTCCAGGTCCTGTAGGTGCTCCTGGCCCTATTGGAGGTCAAGGTCCTAAAGGACCTATTGGTGCAACTGGACCTCAAGGTAACCCAGGTACACAAGGACCTAAAGGTGTTCAAGGACCAAATGGTCCTGGTGGAGCTCAAGGTCCAACAGGTGCCCCAGGTCCTATTGGTCCCTCAGCAGCACAAGGTCCTACAGGTCCTACTGGTGCTACAGGCCCACAAGGTCCAAAAGGTGTCCAAGGTCCAGGAGGAGGCGGAGGTAATAAGGGTGTTCAAGGTCCAACTGGAGCACCTGGAAATAAAGGCCCGGTAGGTAATCCTGGTCCTAGCCCTACGGGTGCACCTGGCCCTATTGGACCTACTGGACCTGCTGGTGGTCCTGGTCCTGGAGGTGCTCAAGGTCCAAAAGGACCTATAGGTAGCCCTGGACCTGCTGGAACCGCTGGGACTGAATCCTTCCTTGTGACTATAAGCTACCCAGGTGGTGCCAGAAAAATAGATGTTCAGCAAGGCTTATATGAAAACTTTACAACTCCATAATGGCTAACACAGTAAAAATAATCCCCGAATCAGGAAGCATAACATTTGCTAGAGGTACTACAAGTATCTCTGGCTCTATTGCGGGCTTACCCCAAACTGAGTTAAGCATTGCTTCAGGTGATTTATCTGTTAAAAGAGGAGCAACTGATGTTATAAAATTATCACCAACTGATGTTGTTTTAGATAATTCTTCTATATTAAAAATTCCTACATTATCATCAGATCCCGTTGGAGCTGACGAGGGCACTTTATATATAAACTCAACTGCCGGTACAATTAAAGTTATTGGCAATGGTGGATCCGCAGTAACAATTAAAGGTGAAAAAGGTCAAAAAGGTGTAACAGGTGCACAAGGTCCTATAGGTCCTAAGGGTCAAAAAGGTGATCAAGGTGCTCCTGGTAGTATAGGTTCACAAGGTCCTGTAGGTCCTAAAGGACCAAAAGGTGATACAGGTGTTCCTGGCGATGGTGGTGCTCCTGGAGCTGTTGGTATTCAAGGTCCAAAAGGCCCACAAGGTCCATTAGGACCTAAAGGTCAAAAAGGTATACAAGGTGGAGATGGTCCTAAAGGTAACACTGGAGGTCAAGGTGGACAAGGTCCAAAAGGTGTTCAAGGTCCTCTAGGACCAAAAGGTCAAAAAGGAGATACTGGAGCACAAGGACCAATCGGACCTAAAGGTAGTACTGGGGGGCAAGGTCCTACAGGTGCTAAAGGTCCTATTGGCGCCCCTGCAGGTCAAGGAGCCCCAGGCTTAATAGGTCCTACAGGACCAAAAGGTAGTACAGGTAGTCAGGGCCCCACTGGTCCAAAAGGTCCAACAGGAGCTCAAGGTCCTACTGGTCCTAAAGGTCCTCAAGGAGGTCCTGGTGCTATAGGCCCAAAAGGCATTACAGGTCCTAAAGGAAATACAGGAGCACAAGGCCCTGTAGGTCCTAAAGGTGAAGGTGGAGCAACAGGCCCTGGTGGTCCTCCGGCATCACCAGGGACAATAGGTCCAAAAGGACCTCAAGGTGCTTTAGGTAGCCAAGGCCCACAAGGTACCCCAGGAGCAACTGGTCCTAAAGGTAATACTGGTGGTGGTGGTGCAACTGGTCCTGGTGGTGATAAAGGTCCCATAGGAAGTAAAGGTCCTACAGGTGCTCCAGGTCCTAATGGTCCTCAAGGTCCTACAGGTCCTCCAGGAGCTAAAGGACCCCAAGGCGCCAAAGGTCCTATTGGAGGAACAGGTATTGGAGGCCCTAAAGGTTTTACAGGAGCTCAAGGTCCCACAGGTAACCCAGGTCCTACAGGTGCTCCAGGTCCTATAGGAGGTCCAGGTGCTCCTGGTCCTCAAGGTATTAAAGGACCTATTGGAGGTACTGGAGGTCAAGGACCTAAAGGTGCAAAAGGTCCACAAGGTCCTACAGGTGCTCCAGGCCCAATTGGTGGTCCCGGTCCTATTGGTCCAGTAGGTCCAACAGGTGGAGGGGGAGCAAAAGGTCCAGTAGGCGCGCCAGGTCCTGGTGGAGCTCAAGGTCCTAAAGGTGTTCAAGGTCCACAAAATGCTCCTGGAGCTGCAGGTGCTCCTGGTCCTATTGGTGGCCCTGGTTCTCCAGGTCCTGGAGGAGCAAAAGGTCCTATTGGAGGTACTGGTGCTCCGGGCCCTATTGGAGCACAAGGTCCTACTAATGCTCCTGGTCCCGTAGGTGCTCCTGGTCCTGTTGGTCCTCAAGGTCCTACAGGTGCACCCGGCCCTGTTGGTGGTCCTGGTCCAGGGGGTGCCCAAGGTCCTACAGGTCCTGCTAACCCTGGTGCTAAAGGCCCGGTTGGTGCTCCAGGCCCTACTGGTTCTTTTGGCCCTCCAGGTGCTCCGGGTCCAGTTGGTCCACAAGGTCCTACGGGTCCTGCAGGTCCTTCAGCTCAATCTTATGGTGCTGGTATTGGTGGTAGAACTGGAGCTATACAAGTAGCTAACACTTCAAGAGGAGGCCAAGCTGCTCCTTGGATTGTAATAAACCATACAAATGGTGTAGTAACTTCATACGCTACTTCAATTTAATAGATATGTATCAACAAAAAACGTTATATGAAAATAGTTCTTTACACTGGTTACCAGTCCACACACTGGAATCCTGATACATTTTTAACAACAGGTTTAGGAGGTACAGAGCAATCTGTACTCTCCTTAGCTTTTTCTCTAATTAACTTAGGGTATGAAGTTTATGTTGTTGGAGATGTAATAGAAGGAGATTATCAAAATCCTAAATTAAAAGATAAAACTAATCAACTTTTAGTTAAATTTAGAACTACTGAGAATTTTAAAAAAGAAATAGGAAATAAAAAAATAGACTGGATTATTGCAACCAGCTATATTCACTATTTAAAAGAATTTGAAGAATTAAATTATTCAAAGTCAATATTTTGGGTACATAACATAGACTTTTTCCCTTGGTGGAGAGGAGAAGATTTACCAAATGGTGGTCGTGACCTTTTATTGCACGAAAAATTAACCCATATAGTATGTCTAACTAAATGGCATAAAAATAAATTTATAGAACAATTCCCAGAAACTAAAGATAAAATACAAGTTATTGGGAATGGTTTAAATACAACTGATATTATAAATGCTTCTGGAACTGATAGAAAAACAAATTTAGATCAACCAATTGATTTAGAATTAGGTATTTCTAAAAAAAGACAAAATAAAGTTCATTCTAAATATTTTAAAAAAATTCCTTACCAATTTGTTTATACCTCACACGCTGAAAGAGGTTTAGCAAAAGTAATAGAGGATTGGCCTTCTATAAAAGAAAAATACCCTCAAGCTCAATTAAAAATATCTACACCTGAGTATGGTTTAGAATATTTTGAAGAAAATTTTATTTCATTATTAGATAGCTTGGAAGATGTTGAATTTCTTGGTACATTAGGTCGAAAAGAATATATAGAACTATTAAAATCTAGTGAATTTTGGTATTATCCTTCTGACTATGAAGAAACTTTTTGCATAACAGCATTAGAAATGTTGGCTTGTATGGTAAAACCCGTTACCTTTGAGACAGCAGGATTAAAAGAAACACTACACGGATTTAATTTAGAAAATTTTGAAGACGAAATAGATTTAGATGCTGCAAATTATTATGCTTGGAGAAATAGATGGTCAGTTGTTGTTAAAAAGTGGGATAAATTAATAAAAGTATTACCTATGATTGATTTTGCTTATATTACGACGATTGAAGATAACCACGAACATATTGCAAATAAACTTTTAGAAGTCAATATTCCTAATGAATGGAAATATTGGATTAAAGATGGTTTTGATGCTAAAAACTTTACAGCTGATACTTACAGACAATATGGGATTAAAAAGAATCCACTTTGGAAAATTGATCATTCTGTAGACTGGTACACACGAGAAGTTACAGATGGTGAAGTAGGATGTGCTTTATCCCACATTGATATTTGGGTTGATACCTATGCTGATGAAAGAGAAGCAACTTTAATCCTTGAAGACGATTTTAAAATTGATCATCAAGTACCTTGGAATGAAGTATATGAACTTTTAGATGAAGGTTATGATTTAATTTATTTAGGTCGATATCA
>Ga0208161_1000181_pt1 | contig 35828 bp, 39 predicted proteins | sample CB_VirMetaG_3_FD_184538 | JGI IMG/M metagenome (GOLD analysis project Ga0208161, IMG submission 184538) | Freshwater to marine saline gradient viral communities from Chesapeake Bay - CB_1508_1S Viral MetaG (SPAdes) (version 4) | ecosystem: Environmental > Aquatic > Marine > Coastal | place: USA... | reverse complement strand
AAAATTTATCCCAATTTGCGCCACGAACAAGTTTTTTTTGATCTCCAAGAATTACTTCTCGAACATTAGAATATCCATAGTCACAAATATAAAATCTTTTCTTTTGCGTAAGATCAAATGCAGTATTAATAACTTTATTAAATTCAGCAAGTTTTTCTTTGTTTTGAAGAGAATTGCGAATAATCGAAATCATCTTCGTTTGTCTCTTCATCTTTTTTGACGACGCTTTATTGTCAGTAAGAGGAGTATTGTTGTTAAGAAGAGTAAATCTATCATGCAGAGTGTGGAATGCTTCATCATGAAGAAGTGGAAGAAACTTACTTTCAGTCAGACCTTTATATCTCATAAATGGTTTTAACCCATCATATTGAGATGCATCTGTTGTTGAACCATATAGAGATGTAGTTTCAAATAAGGCAATATCCTTCTCAAACACTCTGTTGAGAGTTTCTCTTGCATAATGAGAGCAACAAAGAAGTGCAAGAAGTTTTCCACCAAGATAGTTGTATCCAAAAGGTTGTGATGGAACAATCACAAAACCCATTGCTGCGTGGCGATTAAAAATAGAAAGATTAGGAGGATTTCCTAACCACTCATTTCTTGGTTTTGAGTTAATAGTTGGAGAACCAAAACGAATGAAACCAAGAACTTTACGGGTATTTTTTTCAAACACCATCCAACGAAGTTCTCTTCCAGGAATATTCGACTCATTATTATGCGAAGATACTGCTTTCAGAAGCGTATTGTAATGTTCCTGTGGAAGTGACTGTTGGAATCTATCACCAATAAACTTAATGTCAAACTCCATATCTTCAGGATGAATATCTTCATTAAAGAACTCATCATGAAGTGGTGCAAGTGTATTAGTGCTCTTGATTACTTCTTTCTTCACAAAACGCAGATAGTCTTCAATATTTCCCATCTGAGAGAAATACTTAATGAATTCATCTGCGGCCCACTGAGCATCTTGTTCAGAAATAATCATTATCAAACAATCAACTTTTTACTTGGAGACTTAATCACTGAAAACATTTGCTCATATTGCTCGACAATCTGCTCTTGTGCTTCAGAAATATAGACAATATATTTTTTAGAAACTTCCAGATCAATATTTTTATCCTTCAGAAGAGGAGACCATGGAGCAAATCCCATTTGATTGCCCCCAGCAGGAATAGCAACAATAGGATTGCGGATAACGATAGTATCCGTTAGATCCCCAACTTGGTCTGCAATAACGTCTTCACCAGACCACATACGAATTAGTTTTACATTCATTTAAATTCTACCTCACACATAAGTTCAGTTAATGCTGCTAGGAGATTAATTTCCTGATCAGCAACAAAAGCAATTTGATATTGATATTTAGCTATGATAAGTACTGCTGCTGGAATAGAAGCTGGAACAAGAGTATTATAGAGAGAATCATAAACTCTGCGAAGAATTACTGAGGAATCATTATCAAGATTAGAAGTTACCCACTTACGAACCTCAGTAAAGTTTTTATCTTTTAGATATTTGATAAGATCATTTACAGAAATATCTGAGAAAGATGCAAGAATGCCAGAATCAATCTTACCTCCAGTAGAATACCTCTGGATTTCGTTTAGAACACGTCGAAAATCGGGAAAGTGCTTGGATACGAGTTCCGCAACGACTTTTTCATCATACTCAATCTTTTCTTGATTGAGGATATGTTGTAAACGCTTGAAGAAATTCCCAGCAAGTTGTGTTCGTTGCTTCCCTTTGATGGTAAAGTCGATGACTGCACATCGGGAGTGGAGAGGTTCAATGATTTTGTTTTTGTAGTTGCAGGTGAAGATGAATCGGCAGTTGTTATAAAATGCCTCAATATTTGCCCGTAGTAAGAGTTGAACATCACTACCGGTATTGTCTGCTTCGTCAATAATAATTACTTTGTGCCGACCATTTCCTTGAAGTGATACAGTAGAAGCAAAGTTCTTTGCTTGGTTCCTAACAGTATCCAAAAAACGACCTTCATCAGACCCATTAATTACATAATAATCTGCACCAAGTTGTTCACATAGTGCTTTCGCAATAGTAGTTTTTCCAATACCAGGAGGACCAGAAAGAAGAAGGTTAGGAATTTCTCCCTTTTCAATAAAATCCAAAAAAGTTTTTTTAGTGTCCTCTGGAAGGATACAATCTTCTACCTTTTTTGGTCTCCACTTTTCCACCCACAAAAAATTGTCACTCATTAATAAACTCCATTCAATACATTCCAAATACTTCTTTGACTTTTTCCCATAATATCAGCAATTTGTCTTTGAGACAAACCTTGATGAGAAAGGTTGGTGATTTCTTCTTTTACTTTATCCTCCATTTGGACTACTGCTTTTCTTGGATTTACTCTTCCAACTTGAGACCTTCTTGTGTTTTCTGAACGAGGCAACCATCTTAAGTTTTCTACTCTGTTGTTGGTTTTGTTTTCATCAATATGGTCTATACACCAATCTCTACCTTTTGGTCTTGGTTCCCCCCAACATTCTACCACAAGTTGATGTAGTCGTTTTTCACGAACTACAACATAACCATCTCTTTTATCAACTCTTCCAATAGGTTTTACATTCAGAATTTTACCACAAGCACTCACATAAATGTCTGGATAGGTTTTTGATTGTTTGTATGTAATTCCGTTGAGTTCCATTAGAAGAGTAATAACTATTATTATTTATAACCAAACGACATTTAGTGTAGTTTGGAATAAACCTCACAATCTCTTGGTTCTACATAAGGTTCTTCACAACCAGTATAAGCAAATAATTTATCATTCATTTTATACCATTCTTGGTTGAGAACCCACCAAAAACTTACAAAAACTCCATCACAATATATAAATCCTTCATCAAGAACTTCATTTACCCAAATGTTAGTTTCTACTGGAATAGACATCCAAGTTTTCCAGTGCTCTATAATTAGTTTAGTAAAGTTCATAATCAAATCCAATCAGGTTTTCTCTGGGGCATACGAAGATAATTTTCAGACACCCAAGATTTGGATGCAATATATCTTCTGTATGCTTCAAATGTATCAATAGTTTCGTCATACTTCCATTCCTCAGGCATAGCACGAACAAATGGAGTCACTTCTGTAATTTTTCCTTTAGGAAACAAATAATATGCATCCACAAGAGTTTTATAACAGGAGTGAGTTTTATTATACCGAAGGCAGTATTCATCAGACAAGTTCAATCCCCACTTGATTAACCAGTAGGCATTATGGATGCTCTCCAGTGCCCACTTGGTACAGGGATGATTACGGAATGCTCCTTTCTCGGTCTTGTAGGGGGTTCCGTCTGCTTTAGGAAGAGTTCCATACCCGTTCCCCCACTTCTCAGATGCTACGATAGAAAGCATCTGACAGCACTCTAAGGGCATTTTTACAACATGCTTATCGGGGAGGCAAATTGCACTCTCAGCAGGCCAAGGAGAAGTGACGAAAATGTTCATCAACCAAAAGTAGAATCAGGTTCCAGAGCAATATGATAAGTCACATCAAAAGATGTATTCTTGAATCGTGACAGAAGTTTGCTTGAAATCACCACTTCATAATTACCAGGAAGAATTTTAATATTTTCTACCTTGAAGTTGAAAGAGAACACTTCATCAGTTTCTCCAACAACCACAGAGAAATCATTGGAAGTATCGTTTTTCTTATCACGAACAACCAATTTTACCACACCTGCTTCACCAACCACAGACAGGTCAGGAAGTTGATAAACAGCAGCAGCCTTAAGCAGTTTATCAAGTTCTTTGGTATCAAGAAGGAAACAAACATCTTCAGACGGAAGAGAAATTTCTTTGTCGGGTGGCGTGATAATTACGTTAGGGTCGGCAAAGAAGTACTTAGAACGAGACTTACCTTCTTTAATAACCACATAACCATCGTTTTTAAAATCTAGTTCAGCATTCTGATGAAGATTCAAACCATTCAGAAACTGGTTGAGATCGTAGATTCCAAAATCCTTAGGTAGTTCTTCTTCAATGGTTGCCTCTGCAAGAATGTTTTTCATCACACTAATTGTTCGCAGTGTACTTCCTTCCTTAAAAAGGATAGATTGATTAATAGAAGAAAAGTTCTTGAGAAGAGTGAGAGTTTTATCAGAAAGTTTCATAATCAATAAGGAAAATCAGTAGTAGTGTTTTTGTGAAGGCCTGCAAAGTGATACAAAAGAATGCAATAATGAATTGCTTTCAAAATATCCATCTTTGATTTACCATTCTTTTTACCAAAGCGAGAGAGATACTTGATTGCATTTGAGCGAGTAAATGCTTCCGAATCACCAATACTCTCAATCAAATCAAGAGTTTGAGTTTTGGACTGTTCGGATGTATAGTGAGAATGATAAGTGCTAGAAAGATATTGCTCAATCTCTTTCAAAGTTTTGTCTTCTTCATATTTCCAGAATCCGTTTTTATTCGTATCTTTGTGAGTATTCACAAAACTGTACGGTGAGATAATATCATCTCCATATAGATTATATGAAGAGAAAGTTATGGTATCAGTCGAACCAGTCTCAAAGTTTTTAGACATTTTATTTCACAGTAAAAGGACGAAAAAGGAGGCACTTTTTACCTCCTCATATTCTATCAAATTTGGGCAGGATAGTCAACGTATTCTACAGTCAGTTCAGGTTGTGAAGGCATCTGGAAATCAGCATCTACCTTATCATACAGTTCAAGGAATGCTTGCTTGGTTTCATCATCAAAGCGGTTCACACACACTTGAATTGCTTTTGCTTTATCTTGGAAGATACTGTAGGCACGGATAATGTGAACCAGTCGTCGTGTGCTGATAATTTCCTCAATACCACCATCATAGAAGGTCTTGCGGATGATATCGCCCCAATCAACCAAACGCTTGCAGAAGTCACGATCTTCCACACCAAGATCCAGCGCAACCCCCTCAAGGATTTTTTGTTCAGTTGCAGGGTTGGGATAAGACTGCTCAAAAGTCACAGGGAAACGCTCCAGGAATGCCTCATTGAGCACATTGGTGCCGATGAACCTACCGTCGTCAGAACCCTTGCCCTTAGTGTTCGCAGTAGCGATCACATTGAATCCAGCAGCAGGTTTCACCCAACGACCAATCTTTTTCAGGAATACACCTTTGCCTTCAAGGATGGATTGGAGACACAGAATCTTGTTGCTAGCGAGGTCGATTTCGTCAAGAAGCAAGATTGCTCCTCGCTCCAGTGCCTCAATAACGGGACCGTTGTGCCAAGCAGTATTCCCATCAACAAGGCGGAAACCCCCGATAAGGTCGTCTTCATCAGTTTCGATAGTAATATTTACACGAATCAGTTCACGCTTAAGTTGAGCACACGCTTGCTCCACCGAGAACGTTTTACCATTACCCGAAAGACCCGTAATGAACGTAGGATAAAAGAGACGGGACTGAATAATTTTTTTAACGTCAGTAAAGTTACCAAACTTGACGAAGGTATCATCTTTATCAGGAATGAGATTTTGTTCTACGGCGGGGAGAGCAGCAGGTGCTTGAAAAGTACGTTCGATTTCTTCCACCTTTTGTTGAGTTACTTCAAGATTCCACTTACCGCGACCAACTTTGAATTGATCTAGTTTCTTGGCGACAGTTTGATAATTAGAATCATTCAGAGCACACCAAGCGCGAATATCCGCACCAGTCACACTATTTCCGTAGAGTGCTTGGAGAGAAGTGCGGATGTAGTCAGAAGAGAGTGTCATGTGGGTTTCGTTTCAACTTAGTCATTATAAAAGAAAAAAGAGGTCACAATGAGCTCCAGTGGTCAGTTTGCCAACTGGTTCTTGAGTTCCTCAAGGTAATCGGCACTAGCAATATGTCCTGTATATCCAGGATAATATTTTTTCACGAGTGCTGGAATACCAATAGCAGTTGTGCTGCTATTGCATTTAATCCAGATTTCTTTAGTGTCGTATTTAACAACGTGCTCAAATGGAAATTTAGTTTTCATTTTAATTCATAATCAGGATACTTTTCTCTAACCTTATCCCTAAATCGTCCATTAAATGTTGGAGGATTTAACTCTCTTTTTTGAGTGATAATCTTATTGAGATGATCGATATTCAAAAGTTTATCAATGTTGTCAGATTTTTTCATGATTTTTTATTTAAATTGCATTTTCTTTTTACCAACTATAGTAGCACCTTCACCAGGTTTCAGTGATTTGTTTGCATCTTTAGTTGAAAGTTTACCTTGGTCATACTTTTTACCTAATTTTGGATCAGCATCAGATCTGCGAGAAGTACCTAACCAAGAAGCTTTAGAATCATTTCCAGGTTTTTGTTTAATAAGAACGCTATCTTGATCATCCTTTTTAGAATCTGATTTTTGATTTCTCTTATGCTTGAGTCCACCTTCCTGACCAAGTTTAGTTACGGTTTTTTTAAACTTTCTCTTACCTTGTTTACCAGAACCAACTACAAATGATTTTTCTGTTTGCTCCCCGTGATCTTTTTCATGATACGCTCCCTTAACCTTTGTCGGACCAGGAAGTCCAGCACCGCGAATACGTTTAACAAGTGTATTTGATCTTTGCTGCTTTTCTTTATTAGTTTTATCTCCTCTATCGGAGGACATAATAGCGATTCCACCTTTTTTTGTTTTAGAAACTACCCTGCTTAAGGATGATTCATCAATTTCATATTCTTCGGAGGTTGCTGCTTTACCACTATACTTCTTTTCAGCATTCTTCTTAGCATCACTCTTAATCTTATTGATGATTAGGGCTTGCTTCAGTTTCATTCTCTTGCTTAACGCAGGAGGATTTCCCAAAGCATTTACCATGGTCATTCCAATACCTTCCTCAATCTCACCCTCTTCTTTCAGTTTCTTAACTTTAAGGGCAAGTCTTTTTCTAGTTACTGCTGGATCTTCACCATAACGATCTTTATCAGATTTTGACTTGGACGCTGATTGTGATTTTTTAGATACTGGAGTAATCATATGGATTTCATCCAGTACTTCTTCACCAAGTTCTCCCATTGCTTTTTGCTTGCGAAGTTTCTTTGGATTCTTAGTCTTATCTGCTGAGTACATATCATCATTATCATTATCGGGATCTACAGCACTACGATGTCTTGTACGTCTTTCGTGATCAGGCATATTTGTACGACCACTCTTCGCTTCATCAGGAGAATAGGTCCTACCACTATTATACCATTCCTTACCAACGTGTCCTCTCTTCTTGGCATCAGTAGATGCCTCTTTACGTTTGATCTTTCTACGATTTGCTTTAAAGTCTTTCATGGTCATACCTTCTGCTATGACCATGAACTCTTGGAATGTCTTCATGCCACCAAAGAAATAAATTCTCCTAATACTTTTTTATTTAGTTTTTTAGTTTTCAGAGATTTAACAAATGCAGATTTAATTTGAGACTTGGTGGCATCCTCAGCAACTTCAAACTCAGTTTCCTGTGAAAGTGCAGTTGCAGAAAGACCAAAGTAAGCATCATAACCAGAGTTTGTGATAGTAAAACTCTTCATTTTCTTCCAATCGCTTTGGATCTTTTCATACTGTTTATCAAGTTGAGAATGATAAAGTTGAATGAAACGATGAGCATTGCGACTTTCAAGAACACGAATACCAATAAAGTTCATAGAAGAAAACTTATCTTTCAGATTTTTAAGTAGCGTATCAGTAAAAGCATGATAACCATAATCAACGCTATATGTTGTTCCCAGTTTACGGTCACGTAGGAAAGTAGAACCAGGATAAACATATCCAGATCCAAGAACAAGTTCTTTCGAATAGTGACGAGTTACTTCTTTATGATAAACGAGTTGGTTTGCTTCACCGTCAGTCAAAACAATACACTGCACCTTTTGAAGTTTGTTTTCTTTCTGAAACTTTGGAAGAATTTGATGAAGAGAAATCAGTGCCTCATTTAAAGGAGTTCCCGAAAGAGACATACGATTGGAATATGTGTAAGGAGAACTATAAGTCCGACCAAAGCAATAGGCAAGACGCCAAATATTCAGAAGTTGATGTTCCAATTCTTTACCATTTACTTTACTTGTGAGAATATTCATCATAGAAAAAGTTTCATCTACTAGTAAGAGTCCACTTTTCTTTTGATAATGAGGCCTTCGATCAGCAGCAAGGTACTTATCGTTTTCGTAATCATACTCACCTCGTCGCCACTCATTCGTAAAAGCATACACTTCGAAAGGAATAGAAACCTTCTTACAGAACCATACGAGATTGAAGAGTTGCTTGCAAGTATCAACCATTACATCAGACATAGAACCACTCCAGTCCAACACAAATACCAGACCGTGATTCTTACCATCAGGAATTACAGAAACCTTCTTGAAAAGGTCTTCGTTATACTTGTAGGTATGAAGACGAGCAGTATCAAGAACACCAGTGCGAGCAGTTGATGCACGAGCATACTGATCTGCTGCTTTACGACATTCAAACTCTTTCACCAAATAATTGACTTCTTTTTGAGCAGAAGTTTTGAACTTCTTATATTCGAGGTCAGATTCTTTATAAAGATTTACCGGATCAAATCCTTTATCATTAGCATAATTGATATGAAGAACCTGCTGATGAGCAAAAGACATATCAATCTCCTTATGAACATCATAGTTCTTACCAATAACAGTATCAAGATTCAGTTGAGGAACCTCAACGTAGATATTTTCATATGGATCATTTCCAATAAGATCCTTAATCTTTTCTTCTAAAGAATCGGCAGTGCGAACTTCAGGTTCACTTTCTTCGCCGCCAGACTTTACTGGAGTTTGATCTCCCAGAGCAGTTCCACCGTAGGACCCATCATTTTCATTAGGTTGCGAGTTATCACTCTCACCATCTTGCTCAGAAGAAGAGTCATTACTCTCCACAATTTCACTGGAAGGGGATTGGGAATTTCCTTGTTGCTCATGAGAATCAAAGTCAGCAACTTTTTGTTCTTGTTCCTTTTCCTTCTTACAATACTTGTAAAGCTCTTCAGCAGCAATCAAAGTATCTGCAAAAGTTTCAGATGCAGAAATCAGATTGATGATTTCCTGTTCTTCTGGTTTGAAATCTAAAGTGATAAAGTTTCCAACCTTGAAGTAAAGATTTACGCGGTCAGCAAGATTAAAACTTGAAATATCTTCATCCTCAATCTGAAAGAAATCTTCCTCATTCAGTTCCTTATATCCGTTGAAGAAAGTTTTAGCAAGTCCAGCATACTTACGCTTCATCAACTTCTCAATGCGAGCATCCTCAACAACGTTCACAAATTGTTGAGGAACCTTTGCAGTTTCGGTCCAGTCCTCATCAGGAGTAAAGAGTGCATGACCCACCTCATGCCCCACCAGAAGGTCGTATACGGTGCCGCTTGCCTTCTCCCATAGAGGAAGGGTCAACACACGAGTATGTACGTTAAAACAGGCAGTAGCGACCTTCTTATGCTCCACCACGAGGTCCTCAGTGGCAAGCAGTTTGGCAAGTTGAGATTTAATTTCGTGGCGAACAGGCATTGGTTTCGTTTCGTATGTGGCCATAATAAAACGAAAGGTCGCCTTTTGGGCGACCCATGTGACGCTTTTTGAACTGGGCTAGTCGTGCTTTTGCTTGCCTCAGTGCTTGCGGTTTAAGTTTTCTTTTCTGTTCTTTCTTGGAATGGTGATAGCGATTTGGAACTTGCATTGTTCTTTGGTGGTTCAGGCCACCATACGCGAAAAACCTTTTACTTTCTCAAATCGGATGACACTTTCGAATCTGTCCTCTAGACCAGTCTTATGAGATATAACAAAGATATTTGCATCTTTGATTACATAACGGATAATTTTAAGGAACTCTTCAGTTCCAAATCCATCAAGTGAAGAATCAAACACCTCATCCATAATCAGAAGATTTGTATTAACCGAGTTCTTCATTCTTGCAACTTCTCTCCAAGTGAAAAGAAGTGCTAGGTCGATTCTCATTTTCTCCCCCTCACTAAAAGAGGCATATGAGAAATCTTCGTGAATGGGGGACTGGACGGTTTCGTTAAACTCCTCATCAAGAGTAAAGTTGATGTAGAAGTCCATCATTTGCAAGTAGCGATTAACTTGCTGATTGATGAGAGGCAAATACTTCTTAATGATTTTGGTTTTTACTCCACCGTCTTTAAGTAAAGTATACGAAAAATCGTAATAGTTAATAGTGTCTTTTTTAGAAGCGAGTTCGTCGTATGTAGTTTTTAAATTTTTATTAAAGGATTCTAACTTTTCATGTTCAGAATTTCGGTTTGCAAGTTGTTCGGTAATTCTTTGAATTTCCGATTCCAGACTTCTGATTTGCTTTTGACATCCAGAAATCTTAACATTGTTTTGAGAAATGCCATTCGTTAGTTTCGAAATCTCCTTCGATAGAGTATTGAATTGACGCTCTCGCTCCTCTTCCTCTTTAATTGCCTCCTCTAGTTCTTTATAACCAGATTGCAACTCCTTTGCCTTATCTTGAGCATCGTTAATTCTATTTATTCTAAAGTCTTCATCAATGGACTGGGTGCAGGTGGGGCATACCGTATTCTCAGTGAAGAACTTATGCTCTTTAGTAATAGTAGATACCTTTTGGGATATTTTACCTTTAAGATTTCCTAACTTGCGAAGTTTATCTGTAGACCCCACATAATCTTCAAGTTCTTTTTGTAAGGTATATAAACCCTCTTCTACTACAGCATTATCGACCATATAAACACCAACTTCCCTATCGAGATTGGCAATCTTTTCTTTGTTGGCATTTATATTGTCCTTTCCGCGATTTTCAAGTTCTTCAATAAAACTCTTTTGCATTTGGACTTTATCGTTAAGAGACTCTTTCTTTAGTTCAAGAGTTTTTATTTCATCCTTCATAAAACGAATTTTCTCTTTGATAAGAGTATTCATTGAAGAAAAGATTTTAATATCAAGCAAATCTTCAATCACTTCTCTACGATTTGCGGCAGAGAGTTGCATAAAAGGAACAAAAGTGCTAGAACCCAGAATCACAATCTGAGTAAAAGACTTATAGTTCATTTTAAGAACATTCTGTTCTAACCATTTTTGCTGGTCTAGTGCGGCTGCTGATTGATCTAATGCAGTATCATTTCTCCAAATCTCAAAAATAGCAGGTTTGATTCCTCTTACAACTTTCCACTCAGTATTCCCAATAGAAAACTCAACCTCAACTCTACAATCTTTTTCATTTACAGAATTGATAAGTTGAGGTTTATTAATCTTACGAAAAGGTTTACCAAATAAAGAAAAGGTAAGAGCATCTAGAACAGTGGACTTTCCTGCACCATTTGTTCCGATGATTAAATTTGTTTTATTTTTTGTAAAATCAACTTCTGTATATTGATTACCAGTACTTAAGAAGTTGCGCCATTTTATAGTTTTAAATAAAATCATATTCAACGTCAGGAGGAATCACAATGTCATTTGGAGTAATAATAGTATACTGATATCCATGAATTTCGCAAGTTTTTATAATTACACTATCTTCTAGTTCTATCACATGCATTTCTGGGAATCCTTTTTCCTCTAACATCATAGCATATCGAGTAGCATCATCTTCATCTTCAAACAGATAAAGAATTTGCTCTCCTTCATCATTCATTACTGAATATGCACCTTCAGTTTCTTTACCATTAATTGTTAGAATAAACATATTAAACTAATTCACATGCTTCTTGATAAATTTCTTGAATTACTTTTTGAATTATAGACTTATCAAGTTTAATTTCCGCCTCCTCAATATATCTATTCAAGATAGAAAGCGTATCTTCCGATTCAAATACCTCGAAATTCTCAGATTCTTGAATTGCAAAATTCTCTACAATTTTTAATTCTGCAACTCCTGCAGTATATAATTTATCAATAAACTTTTCAAACTTTTTAATATCTGTTTTTTTGCGAACGATAATCTTTACAATTTTGTTCTCATATTCACGAGTATCAAAAGTTTGATAATTAGTATCTTCATAGTATATGTTATAAAATAATCTGAAAGGATTATTAATCGGTTCATGGATTAGTTTTTCAGTATCGAAAATATGAAATCCACGAGTGTCATTCACGTCGTTCCAAAACATTTCATAAGGATTTCCAAGATAATAAACTACCCCATTATCCGATCTAGTGTGATAGTGTCCCGAGTAGACCTTGGTGAACTTACCAAATAGTTTGCTCTCCAAACCATGCTCCATGACGATTTGGTTATTAACTCTAAATCCTTGGAGTTCAAGGTGCCCCATCGCACATGAGCAAGTTGTCTTTTCAATAAGTTTAAAAGTATTATCTTCATTTTCTTGATTAATCCAAGGTATAAAAAGTACAGGTAATTTACCCAACATCACTTCAGTTGGATCAGAATAAACAGTTACATTATCATACTCTCGCAAAAGCAAATCAACAGCATTTACTTGATTAGTATTTTTGTAGTAAGCAGTATGATTACCAACAATCGTATGTACCTTCACTCCCATTTCTTGGAGGCGGTCATAATAATTATTTTTTGCCCACGATAAAGCAGAGAAATCAATTCCTTTACGACTATCAAAAGTATCTCCCATATCTACAACAGTAGTAATCCCATACTCTTCGAGCGTTGGGAAAAATACATCATTGTAGAATTTTAGGAAATAATCATGAAATAGTTTAGAATTCTTCCTTGCTCCAAAGTGTTGATCGGTAATAATTGCAATTTTCATCAATAACGAAGCTTACTGTGGACTCCATCCTTGATGCTATTATAGTCGGAATAGTTGCCACCGTCAACTGTATTATCATCTACGAATACTTCAGAGTATCCAGAACGCTCAAGAATTTTATTTTTAATCTCCATCTGACGTTTTTCCCTTTGAATTCGTCTCAAAAATGCGTAGTGGATAATTTGAGTGAAGTAAGCAAAAGGATTTTGAGATTTCTCTGGATTGAAATTGTGAATATACTGAACGCAGTTTTCAATACCATCAGAAATCATATCTTCCTTGAACATATAGTTCACGAAGTTTGGCTTAAATGAAAGGTGATTAGCAATCTTTAGAAAACACTCTCCAATATATCGAGGAATAGGAGGTTTTGGTTTTCCTTGGATTTCTGCAATTTCTTTGTCTTCACGATACTTAATTAGAGCGGCAAGAAACTCTTTGTTGTTGACGTAATGCTCTGACCTCTTTCTTTTGGTCATAATTGCTGTTGTAATCATAAGTTTATCTCATAATATGTATGAATTATAGCATCTTTACAAATAGTTGACAAGACATTATAAAACCGGTACAATTACCTTTGTGGAGGTTGATAAGATAATTATTAGCTATTTTTATAAAGCTTTTCTAAGATCTCTTTAGCATCGTTAACGTTAGCTAAGTAACCCATTCTACGATTTATTTTAGAAGAGCTTTTTTCTTTTGAACTTTGGCGAATATAATTTTGATGCATCATCATCATTTCTATGTCAGAAGATTCCGACATAGTTAATACATTTTCTAAGTCGATTATAAACATATCTTCCTTTGTTGTTTTTAACCAAGGTTCTACTTTATATCCAACTATTCCAGATCTTCCCTTTATTTCAGAAACTATAATGGGATTTGAAATTATTAGCATAGTTCTATCCTCCTCTTCTGTTGCAGCTACTTTACAGAAGATTTCTTCACCACTCTTAAATTTTATTGTTGCATAAAAATCATCTTCTATCATTTTGCTTTTAATTGAATTGTTATTATTTCATAATTGAATTGTTCTTCATTATAAATTTTAATTCTTTCTATAAAATGATTTAGGGTATAATTTTTTCTTGATTGAATTCTACAATCATCAGAGATGTCGTAGAGGACTGCTTTAGTTTTATTTTTTCCCTTTCTAAGTACTCTTCCAATTGATTGAAGATTTCTAACTCTCGATTTACTGGGTGAAGCAAAGATGACATTATTGAGGCTTTTAATATTAATACCTGTAGAAAATGTTCCATAAGATGCAACAATAATCGCATTGTTTTCTCTTTCTGTAATTTCTCTCACAAGTTCTCTCTCTTCAGCATCCACCCCACCATGAACAAAAAATATTTTACGATTTTCATAATTACTATTATTTATCATTTCATATAATATTGCACCATGAGTTTCTACCCTAGAAAACAAAACTAATGTATTTCCTCTCAAATCTAAAGATAAATTTGTTATAAATTTATTTCTTTGCTTATGAGAGATTAAATATTGTATTTCATCTTCGTAAGTTTCGAACTTTTGTGGTGGATGCTTGAGAACAAGACACTGAATATCTAATTGCGATAAATGTCCCTGCTTCATTAATTCCGAAGTCTTAGTTACTTTATATGATGGTCCGAACAATCCCTCAAGAACCCATTTATGCGTTTGTGTTCCATCTAATGTCCCCGTAAATCCAAATCTATACTTAGCATGATGAAGTTTGGTCATAATTTGCACAAGAGACTTGCTCTTGAATAAATGTGCTTCATCACCTATAATCACACCATAATCTTCAAAAAATGAACGATCCAATTTATAAATAGATTGCCATGTAGTAATCGTAACGGAATGTTCATTTGTTTTTTCCTTACCAGAATAAATCTTGTGGCAATATGACTCAGCATCCCAACCATAATCAAGGAAATCCTTGTACATCTGTTCTACAAGAGATGTCGTCGGAACAATTAAAAGAATTTTTTCGTTTTTATCCACATAATATCTTACGAGGGAATAAATCATCAGTGATTTGCCAGATGCAGTGGGGCTTATCAATAGTTTTCTGTTATGCCTTAGAGCATCATATACTCCCTCTACTTGATAGTCACGCGGAGAATGAGAACAAATAGATTTCATATAATCCTTTACACCCTCGTAAGAAATCTCTTCATTAACTTCGAAGGGTAATCCGTAGAATCTATTATCTTCAAATTTATAAGTGTATCCGTATTGATTGCAAAAGGATACTAATTTATCTAAAAGACCCACATAAATTTGCTTGGATCTCATATCATATAGATGAATTTCTCCGTTCCAATTTTTTCCTCTATATTGAGGCATAAATTTTGCGTTGGGAACTTCAAACTTAAAATGATCTCGAAGTTCATATTCAATATGAGGTTCTGTATTGATCTTCAAAAAAACTTCGTTAGATTTTGAAATAACAAGATTTGCTGTTGTATCAATCACAAGAATTCATTCATCTTGGATTATTTATTTAACCAAATCCTGATGTGAATTTAATAAATTCTATAGCATTTTTAATTTGGTAAGTTCTATTTTGAATAACTTTAAGAATACTTTCCAAATAATTTAACATTGTTTCGTAATATTCAATTTTTAAACAAACTGAAGATAATTTTTCATCAGCATCTAAGTATTTTTGTAAAGTTTCTTTATCACGAATTTTTTTAGGGAATGGATTTTCCAAATAAACATCAGGATCTGCTTTTCCAGTAAAATATTCATAACGCTCATGTCTTATATTTTTCTTTTGTTGTTCTGCCTTTTTCTTTAAAAGAATAACATTATTATATATTTCAAAATACTTTGAATGTAAAATTGGAATATTTAATGATTCTATGTGGAGATTATCTACATCAATCTTAGAATCTTTCTCCCACATTTTTTGGATTGTATCCAAATCAAAAGTCATAATCTATTATTTTTATTATCTACTATATTATAGATAGTATACTTGAAAGTTGCTTCTGCAGTCAAATAATCAACATCACTACCTGTAGCATCAAATTGCAGATCTGTCAACGAATATGGAAACAAATTAAAAAATTTAACTTTAAAGTTTGAATTATTAGAACTTGTAAGCACTGTTAATGTAGCATCTGAATATAAATTCATTTGCAACTGAGATCTTTCTGTAATATTTAACTCAGAATTATTATTTTGCCAATCGTAAATTTCTTTAAGGCTTTCTGGAAATCCAATTCCACGAATCCAATTTTGAATTTCCATATAATTTTCTAAATCTTCATCTACGAGAAATCTAATAGATAAATCATTAAATTGAATCTTATCCCCAGGAATATCAATATCTTTAAGATAAGTTGGTTGAATTGCTACACCTAAAGTCATTCCTGGAATATTTGCATTATTTCCAAAAAATGCTACTTTTGGAGCCCTATTTAAAACAAATCTAAATCCTATTGGTGATAAAAAATTTCTATTTTCTATCTGATTTCTAAAAGCTTTTGATAATGACATTTTTTTAATTATTTAGAAAAAAAAGGGTCCCCTAGAGGACCCTTCGAAAAATCTTTGTGAATTTAAATCACATGAGATTTCTAACAGCAACACGTCTGTAGTAACGGTTTGCATTAACTTTAAGGCGACCAAGACCTTGGTCAGTTCCTTCTGCAAATGGATTAGCAACAATACCATAACGAGTCTTGAATCCAATTTTTGGTTGGAAGCTATTTTCGCCAACGGCACGTACCATTTGGAGGGGAACGTATGGGCAATAGAATATACCTGCGTCATAAGGTGAAGAACCCTTATAACCAACAACGTAATACTGGTTTCCTGAAGAACCATTTCCTGATGTTAGGTTAGCCGAATAAGGATCGATATAAACACGATACTTACCTTGCAGAACACCAGCAAAGGTGTTACCAGTGTCATCAACGTTGAGGTTAGCGTTGAGTGCTGGGGTGTAGTCGAGAACACCAGCCATGGTCAGTGCTGAAGCAACGTCAGCAGAGCACAGGATGATGTTGCCCTTTCCTCTACGAGTGCGCTGTGCAATAGCATTAGCATCACGCTCGATTTGGAAAAGAAGACCCTTGAACTTTTCAACAGACCAACGACCGTTTGAATCGGTATCTAGGTCAAATACACCAGCAGTAGCAACGTTTTGTGATGCTCCTTGCTCAGCAACCTTATAGATGGTTCTGATGACTTCGCGGTTGATCTCAGCAAGAATCTCAGTTGAGAGAATGTTTGCGAGTTCCGCTTCAGCATTCAGACCATGGATTGCCTTAAGGTCTTGTGCAAGCTCGAGGCTGTATTCTGCTTTTAGAGCACGACTCTTAGCAGTAACAGTAACTTTCTCAATCGAGAAAGCCATCTGATTGAATTGGTCTCCACCATCTGCACCTAGATTCTCGGAATCGCCGGTTGGCATACCCTGACCAACATTATATGCAGTCGAGTTAACGCCAACTGGATTAAGAATGCTTGGATTGGTTCCAGACTGAGATGTAGTACCCATACCTGCATTGGCATCGGTAAAACCACCAGTTACATCGAAACCTGAATCTTGACCTGAGAATGAAGTATCAACTTCATCAAAGAAAGTCTCAGCGCCACTTTGATCGTTGTAGCGAGAACGCATTGCAAAAATAAGACCAGTAGGACCGGTCATTGGTTGAACGCCAGCGAGGTCATAAGCGACCAAGTTTGGCATTGAACGTCTAATTAGAGAAATTAGAACAGGATCGAAACCTGCAACAGGACCAGCTGCAACTGCACCTGTTCCGGTGTTTGAATATCCACCAGTTCCAGCTGAGTTGGTTGGTGCTTCCATTAGGTTTGATAGATTACCTACTTGGAATGCAGATTCTTCTCTTAAGAATTTTTCTTGGTTTTCTAGCAGGACTGCGGTTACCGCTTTACGATGGGCATCCTTGATTGGATCAATACCTTCATAATTTAAAAGAGGTGCCCACTTTTCCTGCAGATGTTCTGAATGAAACATTTGCGTTTACCTTTAATTAGTGTTTTTGGGGGGTTTGAATTATATAAAATTCAATTATTTGCTAAATTTTGAAAGTGTATTCAGATAGTTAGCCATTGTACCGGAAATAGATTCCGATGCAATATCTACTCCTTCTGAAAGGGTTTCGGTTTTAGCGGATGGAGATGCTACTCTTGAAGGGAAATATGATTCCTTCAAAGTCTCCAATTTTTCACGATATTCTTCTTCACTTTCAAACTCAACACTTTCGGCAAGTGAAGCGAGCTTTTCTTTCTGAGTAGCAGCAAGGCCATCAGAAATTTCATCAAAGATTCCATCAGCAACCGACTCTGCGAGACGCTTGTTGAGTGAAACGTTTTTCTCAATCTGCTCGTTGAGTTTTGTCTCCATTTCATCAAGTTTTTCTACCATGCTCTCAAGCACATCATATTTATCTTCAGGGATTGATACATAATGTTCTTCAAAAAGACCCTTCATTCCTTCAAGGAATGATTCGGTCATTTCAGTCTTAAGTCCGTACTCAACAGCAAGGGTGTTTTCTTGGAACCACTCTTCTGCAACATATTCTAAATATGCGTCAACACGCTCGTTGAGAACATTTTTAATCTCTAATACTTCTTCAACAAGACGCTCTTCATACTTTAATTCTAGAGATTCTTTAATTTGATTTACTCTAGAAATAATAGCGGCTTCAAAAATTGTTTTTGCTTTTTCTTGAAACTCCTCGGAAAGTTCTTCACCTTCTAGAAGAGCATTAACATCTTCTTCAATATCATACTCTTCTTCAACTACTTCTTCTTCATCTTCACTTTCATCCTCACTTTCATCTTCAACCTGCTCTTCGATTTCTTGGTCAACATCTTCCTCTTCAGAAATTGTTGATTCGGTTGATTCGATATCTTCTTCGGAAATCATATCTTCATCTTCGAGTTCTTCTTCTTCTTTCATACCATGCATTGCTTCAGCAGACTTGGCACCTTTATTTACAACATCCTTAACTTGCTTAAGTGTTGCACCGGGTGTTTTTAGTTTTGCCGAATCATCATCAGACTTATAGTTTTCTGGTGTAGGTCCACCAAGATCTTCCCAAGATCCACTTTGACCGTCTGGAATATTACCAGATAGTTTAGGCATTGGTTCCGCTGCTTTAGCGCCAGAGTTGACTGCAGTTTTGGATTGCTTTGTGCCTACTTCCATTTCTTGTAATTTTGTACCACGAGACATTTGAACTCTCCGATTTTCCTGTGTTTAAAATCTATATTTATTTATAAATTAATAAATTACAAAGAATTGATAAAATCATTAAATAAATTCAATTTATGCTCTTCTAATCTTTTTTGATCGACAAGAGTATTAATTCTCTTCTCTGTCTTCTCTGCAAATTTTTCTCTAAGGATGCCACCATCCCATACCCATTCTTTACCTTCCATAATTCCTTGAACAAATGCATCAGGCGCTGAAGGGTCTGCTACAATATCTGCAGCAGTTGCTAACATAAAATCCTCACCAACCTCACTATATCCTTCTCTTGTTGGTTTAAGTGATCCGATACCACGAGAAGAAACACCAAGACACACACCTTCTTTAAGAAGAGACTCTGCAATTTTACCCATGGGAGTTGATAAAATTTGTGCTTTTCCGATAAAATTATTTCCTTCTTTATGAAGTTCAACAATTTTATGAGATACTCTATCAAGATTTACTGTAGGACCATCTGGATGTCCAAGTTCGCCTAAAGCTCTGCCTTTATTTACATACTGTTCGGTATATCTTTTCACCTCTCTTTCCATAATAGAAAGGGGATATCTTCTACCATTACGATTTACGCACTCTGCTTGAAGGAAAGGACCTTGAATGTAAAGTCTTTGATTTTTCCCAGTTCCTTCCGTAAGAACTTCTACTTTTTCGATTTCTTCTCTAATAAGTTTCATTTTTCTTAGTTTGTAAATCCTACTTTTGATGCTTTAATTGCTGGCGATGTCCAAATAACTTCTGATGAAAGTTTCTCTAAGAATTCAATACTATTTGCCGGCATACTAAAATATGATGTAGATGCCGCCCCAACAGAAGTTGAAATGCCAATAGTAGCAATACCATTAGTATCATTATGAAGTCTTACGCAAGTTGCATTGCTAATGCTAGTTGCTGTTCCTGCAGAGGTTGGTGTTGCGACTTCAGATTCAATTATTTTCGTTCTTTGCATTTCTAAAATATATTAAATTAATAATTATTTATTATTATTCAGATTCTCCTTCTTCTGTATCCGCACTATTGAACATGCTTGAAGAAACAGATGGTCTAAATTCGTCAATTTTTTGAGCAGATTTTGTAAATAGCAAATCTTTAATTTTATTACTAATTTGCGAAGGAGATTCATCTGCAATAATCATATCTAAAAGATCTTCCATAGTTTTAATTCATCAAATGGTCGATAATATTTATATTTCTCCTCCCTTAGGAAGAGTTGGTGCTTCAGTTGATTTGACCTCTTTTTCTAAATCTGGTTCTAAAACAGGTTGTCCCAAGTCCATATTGGATGTAAGTGTAGATTCTCCGCCCACCTCTGGTTCTACTGGAGCATTTGGATCTGGTATAATTCCATTTTTTATTTCTTTTTCAATAAGTTCATCTTGTTCTAGGATTTCTTGATCTGTTTGTCTCAAAACCCTTCTTCTCAAGAAATCCTGAGAAAAATACCTACCAACATAAGGTTCTGCAGTTGCAACAAGACTTAATCTTTCATTTAAAAGTTCTGCTTCTTTCAGTTCGGAAAAATGATTATCGTAAAGAAAATCATACTGAATATGCTCATTCATAATTTCCCAATCTTCTGGGGTTATGATATTCTTTAAAATTAATTGAGTTTTAAGCATATCATTAAACATATTTGAAAATCTCTTTCTCAATCTACCAACAAACTTACTGAATTTTAATTCATCTCTTAAAATTTCCGAAGATCTTCCTAAATTAAATCCACCATCTCCACCAATTCTTGAAGTTGGAACATTTAAAGATCTGTAAAGTTTCTCTTGGAAATACTTAATATCTGTAATTTCTCCAAGATTTTGTCCACCAGGAAGGGTAGAAATTTCTGTTCCTCTTCCGCCCTCACGACGAGGAAGCCAGAAATCTTCAAGCATACTCATATATTTCTTATCATCTCTAATTTCTCCAGTATTTGCATCATAAACTAATTTATTGCGATACCTCATCATTACATCTCTGAGATATTGTTCGGCCTTTACTTTAGGTAAATTACCAACATCAATATAAAAAATTCTACGTTCTGGGGCTCTTGATAATCTATAAATTACAAGAGAATCTTCAATCATTCGAAGTTGATTAAGTGCTTTAATTGCTTTATGAAGATATGAAAGTGTTGAACCTTTATTTCTATCTACAAGTCCTGAAGTACAATATGTAACGGAATCTCTTGACATTTTGATTCCATTATCAGATCCTGATGAAGTTAGATTTGTTGTTGGATATGCTGTTTTGGGGTTGTATATAAAATATTCTTCAATCTGCGGAAATTCATAATCCATTGGATTATCGGATCTCATTGCAGCAAAAGTGTTGACATTATTATTATTCTTATTCTTATTTTGTCGAACATAACGCATTTTTAAAGCATCAATATATCTCAATTCTTGAATTCCTTTGTGTGGATTTTTTAAGTCGATGACTTTATGATAAAAAAGTCTACCGTCAATATACCAATTTCTATAAATTTCGTGAGATTTTTTATCAAAATCCAATAGTTCTAGAATATATTTAAATTCTTCTCTAATTCTCTTTTTAATGCCATCACTTGCATTTAAATTGTCTAAGTCAATCTGAACTGGACTATCATTACTATCCGAAACAATTGCTTCATTAACTATATCTTCAATAGCACTATCGCACTCTGGATGAAGTGCCATTTCACGATATCTTTTTATTAGATCAAATTCTGTTCTATAAATTCCTTCAATATCAACATAAGAACCAAAAAAACCACTACTCAAGTAGTGGTCAGTTCCATCCTCATTGTTTGGTGGGATTGGACTGACCGTACTTGGAGATTGTGGTTCATTTTCTTCAATAGAAAAACCAAAAAGTCTTGACATAATTTAATCTAAACTAGTTTTACTTGAAATATTTAGATAATATTTCCAGGACCATCATTAATTTCGAAATATTGAACTTGCAATTCTACAGTAAACTCTTCGAGGGTATCTGAACTATCATAAGATAAATCAATCGCAGAAACATTGGTTGGGAATAAATCATACATTTTATAACTTCTCAACACTGTTGCTTGTCCACCACCAGTTGGACTTCCTCCTGGACCCTCAGAATCAACTCTATCAATTACACTAGTTCCTTGTGCCTGATTACTTCTTCCAAGTTGATAAACAATTGCATTTTTCATATATGATGTTGGATTTGTTGCGCCAGTCGCATTATCTAACTTACTTAACAAGTTCATCCATGTCTCAAAAGCATGTCTAACTTTAAAATCTTCATCATTAATCACAGTAACAGTCCAAGTATCAAAGGTTCTGTCTCCAGCTACCTTTAAAATACGACCCCTAAATGGTACATCGACTGCTCCAATATTTGATGCTGGAAGTGCTGCAGCTTTACACATAAATCTAAAATCTAACTTGGAATCAGTATCCCAAACAGAGGCAATTTCTGAGGGAAAATCATCAATAGCAACTTCAAATAGATTTGGTCTTGCTCCGCCTCCAGCAAGTCTTGATTTGAAAGCGGAAATATTTTTGATTGATGGTCCGTTGGTAGCCATTTTAAAATCCTCCTTATTTTTTAATTAATAAAATAAAAATTAAACAGTTCCAGCTACTTCTTCAAAACTTACACCAGTTCTAACTGCAACAAAGGTAAGAGTTACATAATTAATAGATTTAGCAGGTTTCAAATAAATATCTGCTCTAAATTCATTATTATCAATAATATCAGGAGTATTATTTGTTTCATCGCAGACCACTAAGAATCCATAAAGACCTCTTTTTGCTTGAATATCGCGTAAGTACGGTTCAACAATGTTAATAAAGTTTGCTCTAGTAATCTCATCATTCAATTCAAACAATTGAGCTTGGGCAGTTCTTTGCAATGCTTGCTCAATAGTTAAGAACAAGCGACGAACATTAATTCTATCAAATGCAGATGCATAACCAAGAGCAGTTTTATCTCCAAAAAGGAGAGTACCAATTCCGGGTTGAGTTACAATTGCATTAATTCTCTGGGGATAAAGTTGATCTCTCTGTGCTTTATTGGGACTATATGCAAGTTTAATTGCATTATTGATAATTCCTCTTTGTTGTCCCGCTGGAGAGAACCAAGGATATGCAAAAATACTTGTTCTTACACATAGACCTGCAACATCTGGGTTACATGGAATATATCTAAACTTATTATTAAACCTATCATAGGTATACTTATACCCAGAATCAAATATTGCATAAGAAGATGAAGGTAAAGGAGAAAAGAATTCGATAAGATTGTCAGTAATTTGATCTGCCGATAAATATCTTCTTAGTGAAAGTAGATCTGAAGGATCTACCTCAGAAACAACATCCAATCTATGTGGAGAAATAACAGCAACACAATCTTTTCTCTGTTCCGCAATTGAAATTAAATGTGCTGCTTTTGCTTGAGACTCATACTTATTCGCAAGACCAGGACCCATAATCAAATAATCAACTTCAATTTCATCTCTATTTAAGAAGAGGTCATAAGAAGTTATCAACGATCCAAGCTGTGCTGTCATAGTTCCAGTTTCACCCGGAGTAGCATCAATATCTCCATAATCTTTTCCTCCCGATAGAACATACACCGCATTTCCTATAGAACTAAATACCGAATCTTGAGATACTTGATTCCATAATCCTTCTGCAACGGTATATGGCGTAAATCCTGCCGAGAATCCTGATTGGAACACTTCTTCATTATTTTGATTATCTGATGGATTATCTCCAGCATAAATGTATCTAGAATATTGTGCAAGAAACTCTTTATACCAAATTCTTTGTGGTGGATTAACCGCAGAAATTGCATCAATTGCTTTAGATAGATTCAAGAACTTTTCGAGTAGGTTTCCCTGAATACCAGTTACATCTCCAGTATCATCGACGACTACGACATGCATTGCATCATTTTTACCATTACGATCCAAAACATATCGGTTTGTTGATGGTTTTGGTGCAATTGATCTCCAAAGAATGTCAGCATTCGCCAAATCTAAAAATTGATTATCATACCAATCTTTTGCATAAGATCCGCCAATAGGCAAAGTTGTGGATGTTATTATTCCAACTTCATCCCAAATTTGAATCTCTGTTGAAATTTCCGCAGTAGATGCTTTAATTGATGAAGCCCTATCTTTTGCTTTATAACTAATAAGAGTTTCCGTAGTTGATCCTGCAGAAATTCTTGAAACTATTTTTACATCAATAGAATCATTGCTTACTCCGGTAATAATACCTTTCAAGTTGCCCGTAAATGAACTGTTTATTCCTGTAGGTAATGTGTAGGTTACATTTTGCAGTGGAACTAAAACACCACAACCAATTCCATTATCCTGTCTTGCAATTAACGTATCAATTACTTCTGTTCCTACTCCAATAATTTGATCTGCTTTATCATCAATGATGCAAATTTTGAGGTTGTTTGACCAAGAACCTGGAGTTTTTGCGGTAAACATGTAGTTTGCAATATCATCTGCATAGTTTAAGTTGTAGTCATCAAAGTTTTTAATTTTCAAGGTTGGATCACCTACAACAGAAACCCCGCCAGTAGTATTGATATCTGAAACTGTAAAGGTAATTCCAACCCCAAGAGTTGCTGTTGTTCCTAAACCTACTAGAGTTGGTGAAACAGTAAATAGTGCCCCTTCATCGTAACCATTACCACCATTTGTGATAGAAATAGTTATTGTTGATCCCAACCCAGCACCGTTATCTGCAACATTAATAGTAAAGACAGCTCCTGCACCGTCAAGATCATTTGAAGTATATCCTATACCTGTCAATGACTGTTGTGCAATATATGTTCCTGGTGTTCTAAAAGTAGATGCTACACTTACTGTAGCAACTTCTATAATTTCACCATTTCTATTTCTTCTTACGTTTGCATTTCTCAAAGAATCCCCATCAGTTCTTACAACTTTAAGGACACCGCCATAAGAAAGATATGAAGCTGCACTCATCCAATATTCATATTGTGCATCAAGTGACATTGGTTTTCCGTAGACATTGAGAAGTTCGTTCTCTGTAGTAATATCTACTGCTTCATCAACAGGTCCAGTTGGAAAAGGTCCAGCAATCGCACCAATATTATCTAATACATTATCAGCTCTTCCTACAGTTAAATCAACCTCTCTGACGAGTACGCCTGGAGATAATTGAGGAGTCGCCATGTTTTTCTCCTGATACTTCAGTTTATCTGAAAATATTTATGAAAATGTACATTTCAAATGGGGAAACAGTGTGTGAACAATAACTACCAATCAGGATATTCCCATTTATCTAAAACTTTTGCTGCCACTCTACTAGCAACTATTCTTTTAATAGTACATTCTTTACATTCATAAGAATATGAAGATGGAACTGCTCCCCTATCTTTTCTTGTTCGATAAAAACTATCGATAAGATTTTTCACATCTCCACAAACTCTACATTTTCTATCATTAAGTAGTAAATGTCCAAGTCTAATTTGACTATCTAAATCCATCAAGATAAGTACTCCCACATATATGCTCTATCTCCATATTCATCAGCGAACCATCTATCGCCATCGTTATCAACAAAACTTGTTTCGTCTAATCCGTCTGCAATAAAACCAAATGGTGCCATATCTTGCTCAATCTGATTTTTTTGTTCTTCATATAAACGTTTTCTAACATCTTGATCAGTCAACTCTTTAAAATAATCTTGTGCAACTAACCAGGCATAAATTACCAAGCACATTGCCAGATCATCATTACAACCCTCTTCAGCTTCAAAGGAGTTATGTTTTTGAATAAAAGTCGTCAATTCGCTCATAATTTCATAATCTTTAAAGAGAAGTTTATTTTCTTCTATCATAGTTTTTAAATTCAGACATCCAACTTTTTTAACTGTTTTGGACATCTTAACTCCAAGTTGTGTTTTCTTTCCAGAAAATCCTTGTCCAACAATCTGTCCTGCACGACCCCTCATTGAACACATTAAAAGATTGTTATATTCTAAATCATAATGAATGATAGATGCAACTTGATCTCCAACATCATTGACTTCACATAAAATATATGCATTATTATAGTTTTTTGCTACGTCTACAATAATGCTTGGGAAAAGCATTGGTTTAACTTCATTATTTCTATATTTTGCTACAACTTGATGGGGAAATGTAGTTATATCTACTACTGTAAATGCTGAATAGTCATTTCCAACTCCTCTTGCAACGTCTACAGTAATTAAATAATCATGATTATCTATTACTTCTTCATGAACATCTAATCCACCTCCGCTTGTTTTGGGATGATCATAAACAAGACTTCTTAATTTTGAAGGCGATATTAAGGTATCTACAGATCCTAAAAACTCGCACTCAAATTCTACTTTAAATTGTTGCTCTGAAGTATTTGCAATTGTTTGTTTTTTCCATTCCTCATCTCTTCCAGGAACTTCACTCCAATGAACGTCGGTATAAATGTATTCGTTTTTGCCCCTTTCAGCATCATGCCACATACGGTAGAAGTGATTCATACCATGAGGAGTAGATACAATGATTACTTTTGTATTTTTACCAGAAGTAATCGTTGGATATACTGATGCAAAGAATGAATCTGCAATATGATTTGGGACAAACGCAAATTCGTCCAAAAATATGATATTGAATGACATACCACGAACTGCAGAAGCAGAAGTAGAAGCAGCCAAGATCTTACTTCCGTTTTCAAGTTCGAGAGAACCTTTATTCCAAGAGATAATACCCTGTTGCATCCATTTTGGTAAATTTTCATATGCTGTCTGCAATCTGTCTAACAATTCTCTAGCAGTTGCTGCTTTGTTTGCAAGAATACCTATATTTACATTATCATTGAATACTGCAAAATGAAGGAGAAAGGAAACTACTGTTGTTGATTTGCCAGTTTGCCGTGGCATTTTGCAGATATTAAATCTATTTTTATGAAATCTGTTAACAAGTTTTTCTTGGAATGGATACATCTTAAAATGTTGCAATCCATGGTCAAGAGTTACAATTTTCACATAGTTTTTTGCAAAATAAACAGGATCATCTTTACATTTGATAAACTCCTCAATTTGTTCCTGTGTGAATTCAATTGCAGTATTTGCTTTCTTTAATAATGGATTGCCTAGATATATATCACTCATAAGAATTACCTACTAATCTCTTCCCAATCCAGAGAAGCATAAACATCGGCACCAGCAGTATCAGATGCACATACTAGTGTTAGTTCATAAGGAGTTCCAGTCAATCCATTTCTTTCCAACTGAAACTTAAATAATGCTTCTTTCAGAATATCAACAGTTCCGCTGGATTGGTTATTTGATGAGAAGAAACCAGATGCTAGAATTCTTCCACCACTTACAGTTCCCCCATCAATCTTATATTCCACCGCACTATCAGCACCAGCACTTGTCCAGGTGCCTCCACTAGTCGTTGCTGATACTCTCACCTGCCAATTATAGAAAACACCATTTCCAGTGCCCATCAGTGAAAGTGCGGTCAAAATTACAATCGCATCTAATCTATTTGGTGTTGTTTTAAGACGAATAGAAATAACAGGATAATAAGTTCCTGCGGGAGTTGGTAAATCTACTGGTGCTGTGATTGGTGTTTGAACTGCTTGTTGTAATCCACGCAATTCATAACCACCTTCTGAAATTACAGTAGAGCAGACCTGTTTAAGTGTGCTGCTGCTTGTAGTAATTCCAGTATTGGCAATCTCATATCTCAAAGGAAGAGATGCTGTTGTGATATAAGTTGATTGAATTCTGTTTGCGTGATGGAATGAATGTGCGTGAATGAACTTACCATCAATTACAAATCCCAATCTTACTGTACCAAGACCCAACCACTCAATATCCATCCAAAGAATTTGTGCTTTGGTAATATCTAATGTAATACCAGAAACTCCAGTACCATCTAACTTATCAATATTCCAGTCGTCTTGTGCCACTGAAGTTAAAGTTCCTGTAGATAAACTTCTCTCTACAAAATAAGGAGTTGTTCCATTAATCTCAAAATACATTCCATTATCGGCACCAAAATATCCTATTCTCTGTCTTAGATTTTCTTTTGGTGTTGCGGGAACAAAGGTATTCATTACAAGCAAAGATTTGCCTGGTTGATATGAGAATGTTTTTGTGGTCTCTCTAATTACTGAGCAACCAGCAGTAGTTCCAATACCAATATTAACTAATCCTTGAGTGGTTGCAAATCCAACTGTAGAACCAGTACCTACAATCAAACTATCCCAAAGATTATTATCTCTATATCTATGTGAACTATCAAATAGTGTGAGTGGTTGAGATGTTCTAGTTCTTCCAAAAGCATCTGGATTTACACTTACTGGAAATCTATTAATATTATCTACAATTTTTCCATCCCTAGTTGCAGCACCAAAAATCTCAAAAAGACTTCTTTCTTGATTGAGGTAATCTTGTGTAGTTATATTCCACTGAGCCATTAATTATTCACCCCAAGTTAATCTTTCTGGTTGATATCTTTGTACGTTTTTAATTTTTGATGATTGTTGAGATGCTGGATAAATGTTATGAACAATCGCTCCGGGATATTCTCCTTGGAGATGCTCTGCAAGTTCATTTTTACTCATAATTCCACCTTCAATTTCCATTCTATATATTTTTCCTTCCCAAACTACATCAGCAACAAATGATTCTTTAGTAGTTTCTGGTTCTGAACTATTAATATAAAGATTTCCATTGAAATCTCCAGAAATATTTACAGACTCTGATAAAAACTGTTTAAAACTTTTCATTATTTGTCTCTTCGTTGCAAATAATTTATTGCTGCTTGTAAATTATTTATATTATCCTTAAAATTTCCCAATCCTCTATTACAGTGATTACATAACATGCCCCTAAATTTTCCCGTTTCGTGATTGTGATCCATCACTAAAGTATAAACTTTTCCCAAATGTCTATTATTTCTTGATCCTGCAAACTCACTACCTCCACATATATCACATTTTTCTTGCTTTCTCAATTCTTTAACTTTATCATCTGAAAGTTGTCCTCTAAACTTTCCTCTATTAATCTCACTTCTATATAAAGCTCTACATTTTCTACACCAACTATCTAAGCCATCTTTACATTTATTATGTGGAGGAAAATTTATAGTATCTCTTGATTTTTCTTCCTTGCATCTTGTACAGATTTTTGTATTAATACCTTTTCATTACTTTATTATTTATGTAATAAAAAGGTATGAATTAACACTTCCATCTTCTTCTCGCTTTGCAAATCGGTTTATCTGAAGTTTTAGAACAATCAATATTATGCATATCCATTTGACCTTCAGAACGAGAACAATAATTTGAACGACGCTTTGAATCCTTACTTCCTGGTTTGGGGTCACCAGTTACCGCAGTTTTCAATTTTGAACCTGGATTTTCACGACGATATGCTTTAACTGCAGCAGGACTCATACCATCAGTTTTATCCTTCTTATTAATTTTTTGCCAATCCTCCACTTGAAGAAATTGTTCTCCTGGTTTGATATCGGAAACATAATATGACTGAACTCTAGAACCTGGATAAACCTTCTCAATTTGAGATTGGATCTCCATTCTATTTGGTTTAGTAATTTGTGGGAAGAACATTTTCATTGCAAAATATTTTCCTCTCCAAATTAAGCTGACAAGAATTATGTTTCCAGTTTTTGCTGGGATTCTAGTAGATTCTTCTACTTTTTCTTTTTTAATAGGATCTGGTTTGATTATATCGATTACTTCCGCAAATGTATCTCCATTTAAATCCTCAATAGTCTCTTCCTTAACTGATTTCCAACTACCACCTTCAGACTTGTAACCCTTCGCAGCCCAACCATTTGCATATGCTGAAGGATAAACATCGAATTTTGCTTTTGCTTTAGATTTCCACTTTGCCCAAAGAGAAGGATTAGTTGGTTTATTTTCTTCTTCTAGATCAAGTTCTTCGGGAACACAATTCGGAACCTCTTTTCTATTTTTCTTTTTCATTCCAACTTGCTTATAACCAGTCCAGCATGGATCATTTTTCGCCTCATCTATTGACCCCTGAACATCGTGTTCTCCACTATCTAAGTAGTCTGCAACTGAATCAATATAATCTGCTGCTTTTGTTATTTTAGATTGAACCCAAGCTTCAATATTACCTTCCCCCTTCATCTTTGTTTTAAGACGTTTCACTGCTCTTTCAATGGTAGATAGTTCAGATCTTGCCATCGAATACTCATGATCTAATTCTGGTTTTTTGGATTCAGAAACTTTACCAACTGTTACTGCATCCCACATAGCAGGTCCATAAGAGCATTCCATCCTTTTTTCTTTCTTTTTACACATAGGACAGTATCTTTCTTCATCAGACTGCTCCTTTATGTTATTTGATACCATTTTTGGTTTTCCTCCTTTTCCTGGGCGATCAGCTACTGGGTCTTCTTCTCTTTTTCTCTTTACTGCAGCTGCAATTTCATCTTTGGTCATTTTTGCTGCTTTTTCTTTCGATAAACACTTTGGTTTTGGTTCTCCTGGTTCACGAGCACATTTTCCAATCCTTTCGCCTTCAGTATTATATCTATCCCATCCACCACCACCTACGCCACCTTCTTTCCCTTTACCAAACCATTTATCTAGATTTTCATAAGCCATACCTTTACGAGTATGCTTAATTTCTCCTTTTTGCTTTGCTATCAATTTTTTAGAAATGGTTGCAAAGTCTCCAACTGGATTTTCATCTGGAATACCTTTTTTAGGATTATCATAAACATCAGCATCTCCATCAACATCACGATCTACATATTGAACAGAAGCATGATGTACTAAATGCTTTAAGTCTATATTTGGATCAAGTTGATGTTGTTTTTTCCCCAAGTGTGGAGTTTTATGTGTAAACTTAGGTTTCATCCAAATAATTCAACAATCTTTTTATATTTATGATTTTTCACTTGCATCAGATGATTTTAATAATTTTGATAATTCCGCTGTAGACCCTACAAAAAGAGCATTTGTAACGTTTGTGGGTCCTTTAACTTTTTGTTCATCAATATCTTTTAATTTTTTTTGAAGATCTATAAGTTTATCTGTAGCATCTGCAACATTTTTAATTAATTGGCCAGCAACTTCATAAGCCCTTGGCATTTCACTTTCTTGTGCCAATTCCAATATTCCATTCAGTGCTTCTTGCCCTTTTTCTATAATAGAATATAAATTACCCCTACTATATTCATAATCTTTTTTAAGATCATCTGATCCAGATTCGTTAATAATTTCTATCTTTTTTTCTATGGATTTCATTTCATCTTTGGTGGATATTATATCCGCCTGAACGTTAAAAGTTTCATTTAAACTATCAAATTTTTTACTCATTTTTATACTTTTTTTATTTTAATTAAAATAATGATCCACTAAATCCAAAATCGTCACCAAACTCGATAAGATTTGCATCTGATTTTGTTATCAATTTAACTTCAGAACCAGATACATGTTCACTTATTGATGTACTATCATGACCTCTGTTGACAGTTAATTTATTACTCGTTTTAGAAACTATTTTAAAATTCTCATCATCAATAACTACAATATCACCAACAGATATTAAAGATGGATCATTAACTTCAATTATAGTCTCAACCTCAGTCAAATCTTTAGAAAGATTAGTAACTACATTATTAAGATAACTTTTTGTTGCAGATGGTTCTATCGAATAAGTAACTTCTCTTATTGGATTGGGAACTTTATCTCCAGAAATATAACCAATAGAAACTTTTTCGATAATATCTTTGGAAACATCTGAGATAGGGCCAAACAAGTAGGTCTTTGCAGTAAATCTTAGAGTATAAATCAAAGCCCTTCTACTAGAAAAGTCTCCTTCATAATCATCCTGCATAGTGATATTTTCAAGAACTACAGGAACATCTCTTTTTTCTCCAATAGTTTCCACCAAATCTACTGATATTGTATATGCAGGTTGGAAGTAAGGAATTATTTGCTCTATGATTTGAAGCATATCATCATTTAATTTAGTCATAATACTCAATTCAAACTGCATATTATATGGAACAGGCATGTATGACTTTTTTGGTTTTGTTTTATCCGTTGATAATGTCGATAAAAATGTTTGAGTACTAGTTACTTTTCTAGAATTATCATAAGTTAGTCCTACAAATTCAAATGACATTCTTGGTAATGACATTTGAACTGGTTGATTTAAATTTGGGGATTGTTCTAGTCTTGCTAAAAACTTTTGAGTTGGTCCATAAGACAAAGGAACTTTCAATGTGCTGACAATATCATCCGAATTATTTTTATGTTGAATAGAAATATCATTAAATAAAGAACCAAATGAAATTATAGTTCTTCTTAATATCTCGTGGTAAAAATATTCAAACATTTTTTATGGTAATATTATAAACTATTTATGGATTTCCAAATGGATTTGACTCACTAAAATCAATAATACCATCCGCTTCAATCTCTATAATATCATTTTCTGCATAGTTATCGGATATATTGTATTCTTCTAGTATTCTTACTTTATGAGTTGCTCCAGATTCTTTACCTACTAGTATATCGCCAACAACAAAAGATCCTGTAATATTTGAAACTTGTAAAATACTGTTAACAATATCCCAACTCTTCACAACTGCTGTAGTGGAACTAATAGTTCCTGTTACAGTCTCATTATATACATAAGTTCCTGTACTAATAGAATATGGAGGTGAAATAGTTACATCAGGTATTTGTGTATATCCAAGACCCGCATTTGTAATATAAATTGCGGTTACAATACCAGCAGAATTTATACTAGATATTCCAGTTGCTGTAATTCCCGTTTCTGGTGCAGGTGTAAATGTCACACTAGGTGCAGTTTCGTATCCAAAACCACCAGATGTTACTGTAACAACACCAATTATTCCATCTCCAAGAATTGAAGTTGCTTTTGCACCTTTTCCTCCACCGCCAACAAATACAATAGATGGCGCAACAGTATAACCATATCCTGGATTTATAATTTGAACACCTTGAACTTTATAATTTTCATCATTTCCACTGCAATCAATTAATCCACCAATAAGAGTAGAAATTCCAACAGCAGTTGATCCGTTAGATGGTGCTGATGATATCGCAACTCTTGGTGGAGAAGTATAACCATTTCCTCTATTAATCAAAGTTATAAATCTTACACCACCATTTAAAATTACTGTTTCTGCTGTTGCTGTTACCCCAGATCCAACCATAATAAGAGATTGAACATAAGCTTGCTCTTCTGTTATGTTATCGTCAATTTCTTTGATTCCAGTATCAACTATCTCATCTTCATATCTGAATAATTCGCAATTTAATTCATAAACGTATGTTTGTTGAAGTTGATAGAATGGTTTTTCGTGTTCAACGAATTTAATTTCAAATAATCTATCACCTAAAGGAAAATAAATTAAATCTCCTTCTTTAGGTCTTGTTGATAATTTGATGTCAGAAGCATTTTGCAATAAAGGAGAAATATAAAGTTCAAATCTTTCCTTTGAAATAGTAATAGTTAAATCATTTAAAGATTGAATTCCAAATTTTGATAAAATCGTTCCCTGACCTTCATATCCATCATATGTATTGACATAAGCTTCAAGTGGATATGCATTATCAAATACTGATTGAATAACTTCTTTAATTACTGTTTTCTCTGTAATATATCTTCTTGGTATGTAAAAGATCTCAACCCCATACATTTGAAGTTGCTCATTAATTAAACTTTGAATTAATGACTGTTCTGTCTTTGAACCTTGAAGAAAGAATGGATTTAGCATAATTATCCAATCATATCTAATGGTGGAAGTTCATAAGTATTTGACATTTTTTCCATAATGTCATCTAATTCTTTTTGGCCATCATCATAAATTTGCCTTCCATTAAGTTCTACGCCGCCCGGTAGTTTTACACCTTGGAATTTAATTAAATTTTGACCCCATTGTTTTTTTATTAGTGCTGTCAAATACATTTTTAAAAATGAATCGTTCCATACTTTGGAATAATCATTCGGATCTAATGTCCTATAACAATCTATTACCAAATAAGAACCGGATGATACAGATCCCCAATCAATATCCAAATATAAACGGTCCTGTCTTTTATTATATCTTATTTGTTTTTGGGTTGTAAGTAAAAAATTAATATCCTCCAAATATGTTTTAACCATTGCATAAGTTAAAAGTTCAGTAGATCCCCAATAATAAATATCATTTAAAAATAATTGATATTTTACACTAAACATATTATTTGTTATGGTATTCGTACCATCAAAATGAAATACTTTATTTACTCCAATAACTGAAGGTGGAATTTGGAGGTAATTACCACCTTCATAAAAATTAAATTGGGTTGTTAATCCAACATTGTGATTGACTGATAATGTACTAATTCCAACTCCAGAATTTGGTTTAGATCTTCCCCTATTAATATCGTCATCAGTTATTTGATATTTTAAAAATGTTGGATAAACTCCATCGAAATGTCTTTCTTGAAAAAATTGAATAGCATCATCAACCAAATCTTCTATCTGTTCATCAGCAACGTTAATTTCTAAAACTGGTGCTCCCAGTTTTCTTTTGCAATACTCAATAAGTTCCTGTCTGGTAGATGGTTGTGCCATTAGAGTGTTAATATGACTTCTTGTTGTTTAAAATAGAGTTTTGCATAAGACTTGGCAAAATTTCTCAAAATTTCTATATCATCTATACTATCTAGGTCTCTAGAAAGTTTCTCATATTCAAAAGATTTTGATATATTATCCAAAGTAATTTTATCAGGATCCATTTGCTAAATTCCTCAGTAAAGATTTAATTTCATTCAAATTGTCTTTAATTTCACTCAGTTCGCTTTCAAGATTTTTAATTTTTTGAGATTCACTATAAACTCTTTTATAGTTCTCAATATATTTCTCATAACCCTCCATATCAAAATTTACAATTCCATTTGAATTCATATCTCTTGCAAGGTGGTCTTTATCTTTTACTTTAATATATTCCATAATCAAATCCTGGGTTTGATAGTAGCAATTGCTCTTAATTGACGAATCAATGGAGGAGTTGCTTGATTTGTTCCTGCCATTACAATCTTAATAGCAAAGGCATTAAAGTCGGGTAGGTCATCTACACTATACTCATAATCACGGAAAGAGGAATCGTTTGTTTGTCTTGCAAATGTATCCGCAGATCCATCATTCAGGGATGGGTCAATAACTCTTTTAATACCTTGACCATCAACTTGATAGTTGGCTGCGCCTGGGAACAATTCATAATTTTCAGATGCCTGTGGAGCATCGTCTCTAAAGAGTTGATAGAGAACTCTAACATCATTTGACTCATTACGAGTTGCGGAAAGTAAAACCTTGAGAGAATTTGCTGGGATTTTTAGTCTTACTGGTTTAGAAATATAAATCGTTGAGTGCTTATCATTGAAGAGACTTCTTACAGTATCGTCATTAGCGTAATTAGAATTCTCATTTACACCATAAGGATTGTTAATTAGATTGGATGTCAAAACTGCACCAACTCTGATTGTATCAATAACTGGCGATACTCTAGAATCAACAGTATTCATTAAAAATTCCATTGTAAATGACTTACTTCCTGGTGATTCTGTAATGAACTTTTGCTCATTGATGTCAGAACAAATTAATTTAGGATTGCTGAAATAACTAGTTTCATCTAGAGGAATGGAACGGAATCCATCATCCAAGAATGACTTCTCATTTCCACCTATACTTGTTCCAGTAAAGGTTCTAATTCTACATCCGAGGTTTGTTTTTCCTGGAATGATATAAGATACATTAGGAGTAATTGCTTCAAACTGAATATTATTTGTGAGAATTGTTCCTGGTCCTCCAGTTTGTATGGTCTCATTAAAGTATAAATCAT
>Ga0208161_1000180_pt1 | contig 35850 bp, 41 predicted proteins | sample CB_VirMetaG_3_FD_184538 | JGI IMG/M metagenome (GOLD analysis project Ga0208161, IMG submission 184538) | Freshwater to marine saline gradient viral communities from Chesapeake Bay - CB_1508_1S Viral MetaG (SPAdes) (version 4) | ecosystem: Environmental > Aquatic > Marine > Coastal | place: USA... | reverse complement strand
CCAACTGGTGCTACTGGAGAACAAGGAATTCAAGGTCCAACTGGTGCTACTGGAGAACAAGGAATTCAAGGTCCAACTGGTGCTACTGGAGAACAAGGAATTCAAGGTCCAACTGGTGCTACTGGAGAACAAGGAATTCAAGGTCCAACTGGTGCTACTGGAGAACAAGGAATTCAAGGTCCAACTGGTGCTACTGGAGAACAAGGAATTCAAGGTCCAACTGGTGCTACTGGAGCAACTGGTCCTCAAGGCGATCAAGGAATTCAAGGTCCAACTGGTGATCAAGGAATTCAAGGTCCAACTGGTGCTACTGGAGCAACTGGACCAACGGGTCCAACTGGTGAACAAGGTATTCAAGGTGTAACTGGTGCTACTGGTCCTCAAGGCGATCAAGGAATTCAAGGAATTCAAGGTCCAACTGGTGCTACTGGAGAACAAGGTATTCAGGGGATTCAAGGTCCAACTGGTGTTGATGGAGCAATAACATTCACCGCATCTGGTTCTGCCCCTTCAGGAGCAACTTATGGAGATATGTGGTTCAACACCACATCAGGAAATGTATTCGTATACATCACCGATGGTGTGGGTGACTATTGGGTAGAACCATTTGGACCACAAGGTGCTACGGGTGTCGATGGTGCTAATGGAGCCACAGGAGCAACAGGAGCAACAGGCCCAGTCGGTGATTATGTCGAGTCCGTCAATGGAGTGACGGGTGCGGTTGTCTCCATCGTTGACTACAAGAGAGGATGGTTCTTCCTATGAGAAGATGGAGACTCAATTCAGGATACAACGGAACAACGGATCAACGCCGAACACAGGCAGGAACGATCCCGATGCTCAAGCATTACATGGAGAGGAATCTCGATAATTTCTTCTATTCTTCGACATGGACTCCCGCAGAAATTACAACAGCATTGTGGTTTGATGCTGCTGATGCTTCTACAATTACATTGAACGGAAGCAATGTAAGTCAATGGAATGACAAGAGTGGGAATGGCAGAAATGCAACGCAAACAGGTACTGCACAACCCCTGTACTCCTCGACTGGATTAAATAACAAGCCTGCGTTGGACTTTGACGGTGCTGATGACGATCTGGTATTGTCTAGCGTATCAGATCTTAATTCTGTAAGTCAGAGTTGGTTTATTGTTGCAAAGCGAGATAATGCAAACGGTCGTACTGAAATTTCATTTGGTATAGGAAACCAACAAGAGAGCAATGGTTTGGCGGATATACCTAGATGGACTGATAATAAAATGTACAGCCAGCTTGGATATGTAGCAAATCGCCCATCGCCAGTAAGCGTAATCTCAGATGCCCCCTATATTAACTGTGTTACAGGTGGTGCTGTACAGTTATCTTATACAAACGGCACACTAATCGGTACTGGAACCACGCAAAGTTTGTCGAATTTTTCAGTATTGGACGGCGGGTATGTTGGAAGCGGCAGAGCCATGTCATTTTTTGGCCGATACTTTGATGGAAAGATTTCTGAGTTAATTATTGTTCCGTCAGTCGCTACGACGCAAGACCGCCAACTCATAGAAGGCTATCTTGCCCACAAATGGGGATTGACATCAAACTTGCCAGTAGACCATCCATACAAGAGTGTAGTACCATAACCATGCCTATTCAATTTCCAACCAACCCCGAAGTAAACCAAGAGTACACCTACGAAGGAAAGGTGTGGCAATGGGATGGTTCTGCGTGGGTGGGTGTGCGTCAGGAGACAGGCATCCAACGCAGCAACATTTGGTCGAAGCAGAACCTACTCATACCCAAGCGTGGCTTTGGGTTGAACTCTGGTTACAACGGAGCAACGGATCAACGCCGAACACAGGCAGGAACAATAAATTCAGCAAAACACTACATGGAGAGGGATCTTGGTCAGTTCCTGTTTGTCATCGAAGGATCATGGACACCAGAAGCAATCACCACGGAACTTTGGTTGGATGGGGCTGATGCTTCTACGATCACATTGAACGGTTCGGTTGTCTCTCAATGGAACGATAAGAGTGGCAATGGAAGAAATGCAACTCAAAGTGACAATTCCAAAAGACCAGAATACATTGCGAATAGCATAAACGGAAGATATGCATTGGATTGGGATGGCGTGGATGACAGCATGGAAGTAAGTGGTGCAATATCCACATCACTTCAGAGTGTAATGTCGGGAGACGATACTCACAGCGTCGCAATGGTGCTTGAGGCAGATGTCATTTCAAACTCTCCAGTCATCTTCCATGTACCAGAATCATCTTGGGAGTTTCTCATAGAAATCAATGCTTCTGGTGGGGGATTGTATTGGGGATATACTACTAGTGCCTACAGAACATACAGCACAGGAGACTTTGTTTCCATAACCAAACCAACATTCTTCGTACTGACTAAAAGTGGCAGCAGCACGGGTGATGCTTATTCCGCAGGATCTTTGGTTTCCTCTTATAGTGTAAACTTTGGGGCAACACCAACAATGACTTCAAACTTCTTGATCGGAAGTTATTCTAGCGCATCGTACAACTATAATGGAAGGATCGCTGAGATAATAGTCTCAAATGAAACTTGGGATACGGAAACTAGACAACGAGTAGAAGGATACCTTGCCCACAAGTGGGGACTTGAAGGCGATCTGCCAGTAGACCATCCATACAAGAGTGTAGCACCCTGATAAATAATAAACGGAGACATTCATGCCCGACATATACCTCAACTACGCAACATCAATCGGAACCACAGGTGACACGCAGATCTATGCTGGCATCACGGGTACTGCCATTGTCAACGGCATCCATGTGGCAAACACAAGCACCGACACGGCAAACTCCGTGTCCATTCAGTTGTTCAAGGGTGCTACGGGATACTACATCGTCAGAGGTGCTGCTGTTCCGATTCAGTCCACATATCAGGCACTCGACACGCCGATTCCCCTGACCACGGGAGATACCCTCAAGGCAACGGCAGGAGTAACAGCGGGACTTGATGTCATCGTATCAGTATTGGAGTCAACCTAATGGCACTACAACAAATCATACAACACGAAACTGGAGCCTATTCGCAGTATTGGCGAATTGTAAACACAAATTTAGACTATGAGAATTTATCTGGTGAAATTGTTCTATGGGGATATGTTAATCAAGAAGCAAGAGAAAATGGAAAAACTAGATTGGATAAAAGAACATTTACAGTCCAAGATCCAGATTTTACAACTTATTTCATACCGAGTGCAATAGATCCACAAGATATAAACCAAGTAAAGAATTCATATTTGTATATAAAGGGAATTAGTGGTGGAGAATTTTCGACAGCTACAGATGTTTAAAGGAAATAAAAAATGCCAGCATCAAGATACGACATATATGCAGAACAAGGAACAACATTTAAGCTTCATCTTGATTACAAATATCAAGGTGGAACTGGAATTGATCTAGCAAATTTTACTGGAGAACTTCAAGTAAGAAGGTCATCAAAAGATTCTGGTGTTCTTTTATTCCTTAGTGACAATGGAGTAACTGGTGGTGGCATCACAGGTGAATTTACTGCTGGTGTTGGTGGAATTGCTGGTGTTGGTGGAATTAGTTTCAATACAGCAATTGATGGATCTGATGGATATACTGGTGGAATTTTATTCAGAGTAGACGCAACTACAATGAAAACTATTCCATATGGTAAGCATTTTTATGACTTTGAAATGACAAATACTTTAGGTGAAGTCTCAAGACTAATAGAAGGAACATTTGAAGTTTCAAGGGAAATAACACGATAAATGTCAGATGCAAGTAATATAGCTACGCTAACAATTACCGCATTCCAAGGTGTTGGTGAGTTATCTATTACTTCTTTTCCACAAACAACAAATTTAGTAGTAAACAATCAAACATCTTCTACTATAAATGTAACTCCAGGAACAGTTACAAACTTAGTAATTGAAAAAACATTAAGTTCTACAGTTTTATACCCTTCGTATCCTGGTGTGGCACTTTCGGGTCCACAGGGCATCCAAGGCATTCAAGGAAATACTGGACCAACGGGACCAACAGGACCAATTGGACCACAGGGCATAGCTGGTATTTCTGGGTATGGATATACTGGAGCAACTGTAGATGGTGATTTTCTTTACATTTCACAAATAGATCCAGATGGTGTTGTTGGTGTTTCTTATTCAATTGGCAATGTTCGTGGTCCACAGGGAGATCAGGGAATTCAAGGATCAACTGGAAATACTGGTCCAACTGGAGCAGATGGTATTTCTGGATATGGATATACAGCTGCCGAAGTCATAGGCGATGAACTCTATATTTCACAAATAGATCCAGATGGAGTAATTGGAAGTCAATATTCAATTGGAAATGTCCGTGGTCCACAAGGAGATGTGGGACCAACGGGTGCTACTGGACCAACTGGTGAATTTATACCAGTTGGTTATGGATTAACATATTCAAATATTGATGGTTCTGATGAATATTCTATAAATTATAGATTCGGTGGAAGGCCGATTAGAATTAAATCAGTAGGTTCTGGTGCTGACTATTTAATGGTTCAATCCAAAGGAGTTGGTGCTACTATGGATTTAATCCGAGTGATCGATCTTCTTCAAATACCAGTACCAGTTCTAGACTTTCCAGGTTTAATTACAACTGTCTCTTCAGTTAGCGGAAATGTTAAAGTTCTTGCTGCTGATGGAACAGAAAAAATAATTTCAGGATCTGATTTATTTCTTGAAAATATTCCAAATTATGTTGAAACAATCAACGGATGTACTGGAAATATAAATATTTTAGGAACCACTGGTGAAATTGAGGTCACAGGGGCATGTCCAAATATTATTATTGGTCTTCCAGATAATGTAATAATTTCAGGAAATCTGGAAGTTCAAGGAAATATAAATAACTTAGGAACCATCAATATAGACGGTGGTATTTATTAATCTGGGGATAAACTATGTCAACAATTAAAGTCAAGAGAACAACAGGATCTACACCTCCAACTGGATTGACCTTTGGTGAACCAGCTTTCGTAGATAATCTAAATTCATTCTATGTCACAAAGAACAACGGAACTTCGGTTCGTGTTGGTGCGGAAGTAGATACTAATGCTACTCTTGGTGGTGGCAGTGCCAGCGATAATAAAATACCAACACAAAATGCAGTAAAGACTTATGTTGATGGTGCAATTGGTGGCGGCGCGGTATCGACCATTGAAGGTCTTACTGGTGCTGTAAATCTTGAAGCTGGTACTGGAATTGCAATTGTAACTGCTGGACAAGATATTACATTTACAAATGTTGGTGTTCAATCTGTTTCTGGAACTGCCAATGAAATTGAAGTTTCTGGTGCTACTGGCGCAGTCACCATAGGACTCCCAAACGATGTCACAATCGCTGGCAATCTTGCTGTAAATGGTGGTGATATCACAACAACCAACAACACTGCAAATATTTTTATATCAAATGCATCAAATATTGATATTGGAACAACAGACGGAGAACAGATTTCCATCGGAAAAAATGATGCTTCAACAGATATCGCACTATACGGATCAGTAATTACTGCTAATGGTGTCATTAGAGGCACAACAACACAAAAAGTATTTGATGCTACTTCTACCACGGTTGATGCGTTTGGTGATGCCACAACACTAAATCTTGGTTATGATTCAACGGCAACATCCACTACAAATTTTAATATTGGTGCTGTTGCTTCTGGAAATACCAAAACACTTAATATCGGTACTGGCGGTGCTGCTGGTTCGACTACAAATATCAATCTTGGTTCTTCTGAAGGCGGAACTGTTACCGTCAATAAAGATCTGGTTGTTTCTGGTGATTTTACAGTAAACGGAACAACCACGACAATCAATGCAACAACGATTACAGTTGATGACAAGAACATCGAATTGGGTTCTGTTGCATCTCCAGATGATACTACCGCAAATGGTGGTGGTATCACCCTTAGAGGTGGTACTGGTAACGATAAGAGCATCATTTGGGATAGTGCAAATAGCAACTGGACCTCAAGTGAACACTGGAACTTGGCAACTGGTAAAGTCTTCAAGATCAATAACACAGAAGTTTTGAGTGCTTCTGCTCTTGGTTCTGGAGTTACAGGATCTTCACTTACCCAAGTCGGAACAATTACTTCTGGTACTTGGAACGGAACTGTAGTCGGTCTTGCCTACGGTGGTTCTGGTAAGAATCTAACCGCTTCTGCTGGTGCAGTGGTTTATTCAGACTCAGACAGTTTTGAATTTACATCAGTAGGATCTTCAGGTCAAGTTCTTACATCTGCTGGTACTTCTGCTCCAACATGGACAAGTCAATCTTCACTTTCGGTCGGTTCTGCAACAACTGCAACACATCTTGCAAACGGTGGTACGGGACAAATTGCGTATCAATCAGCAGCTGGAAGTACTACTTTCTTGACTACATCAGCAACTGCGGGAGCAGTTGTAGCAAGCACAGGATCTGGAGCTGCACCAGAATACAAGGTAATATCGCTCACAAACGGTTCAGTTACTTCTGGTTCTGGAACTCTCACACTTGCAGTTCAGAACGCAGCTGCCGATGGTTCAACTAAAGGTTTGGCAACCTTTGATGCGACTAATTTTAATGCATCATCTGGTCTAATTACTATTGATACAGTTGATGGTGGATCTTACTAAATAAACATAAGGAGTTTATATTATGGAAACGAACTATACAGATTCTATCGTTGTGCCTTCACTTTTAAAGAAAACACAAGAATTATTAAATTCAAGTGTAATTCTGGATATCAATCTTCAGATTGAGCAGGCGAAGGTAAAAGATTTAACAGAGAAACTTTCAAACACATCTTCATCTGATGCTAAAAAAGTTATTGATGTTGAGAATAGAGCAAAGGATATGGAAGCTAGTTTGAATTCTAAAATTAGAGATTTAGAAGAGCAACTAAGATCTGCAAATGAAAAGATCGTAAACAATACTTCGACAAGTTCTAGAGTTAATGAATTAGAAGAGCAACTAAGATCAGCACACGGAAAGATTGTAGATCTCAAAAGAGAAAAGCAAAATGTCGAGATACAATCATCTCAGATTCAAAAGGTATTTGAAAGTAAGATAAATACTCTAGAAGATGAAATACGAGTTCTCAAGACTGTTTCAAAACCAGCAAAGAAGCAAAGGAAAACAGTAGAGCTTGAGGGTGGCGTATTCTGAGTATTAAATTATGTCAACGATCAAGATCAAAAATAGCACAACACCAAGTTCGGTTCCTTCTGCGGCATCTTTGTCGCAGGGGGAACTTGCTGTAAATATTTCAGACAAGAAACTATTTGTTGGTAATGCTTCTGGTGATCCTGTTGAGTTGACAAATCAAGGTGTGTTGAGTGTAAATGGCACAACTGGTGATGTCACCATTTCTGCTTCGGGTTTTACTTATACTTCATCTCCTCCTGGTAGTCCAGAAGTAGGTGACAGATGGATGGACTCCGATACAGGCAAGGAATATATCTACATCTATGATGGAGTATCGTCTCAATGGATACAACCCGTATCTTCAAATGGACTTGTCGGTGTCACATATGACTCAAATACAGAAACATATGAAGTGGATGCAAATATTGAGATACAGGGATATGTGAGTTCAGATACGGGATTTCAGATAACCTCTGGTGCGATAAACTCACAAAGTGGAACTACCTATACTTTACTCGGATCTGATAATGGTAAAGTTATTGTATGGAATACCGCGAGCAGTGCCACATTGACGGTTCCAAGTGGATTGGCAGTTGGATACAATACAACGGTAATACAGACTGGATCTGGTGGAATCGGTATAACGGGATCTGGAACTACACTAAATAGTTTTGAAGGCAAGTTGACAACGGCAGGACAACATGCTGCGGTCAGCCTTATCTCCTACAGCAGCAATGTGTTCAATATCGCTGGAGGGTTGACGGGATGATAATTCCAAGTCAATCCCACGGTGTGATTGCATCTTCATTTCCTAGAAAACTTACAGAACCACCAGAACCACCATCAGAAAAATCAACGGTTTATGTATTTAATATTTTTTGGGATAATGAAGTAATCGTGAATAGATACGATACAACATCAACTACAATAGAGACAACTGCGAGAGGTTGGTTCATCAGATGAGAAAGCAAAGATTAAACAACGGATATATTGGAGTAAATCGTGCTGTAAATGTATCAGAAGGTATGATTTCTTCTTCAAAGATTTATAACAGAAATAAATTTTCTGACAGAGGATTATATGACACAGAAGAATATATTCGTCCATCAAATGGAAACGGAAATGGAGCAACAGCAACGGTAGATATTGTAGACGGATCTGTAACTGCCGTAACTTTAAATGCTGGTGGTTCTGGGTATGGTGTCGCTCCCACGATCACCTTTTCTGGTGGAGGAGGATCAGGAGCAGCAGCAGTCGCAACAGTTTCTGGTGGAGCAATTACTAATATTACTCTTAGATACACAGTTTCTTCTGTAATAATTCTAGACGGAGGAGAAGGTTATACATCTGCTCCTACGGTTGCATTTTCTTCTGGGGGTGGATCTGGAGCAGCAGGAACCGCAGTAATAGACAACGGAAGAGTCGTTTCTGTAACAATTACAAATGTAGGAAGTAATTATACATCAAATCCAACAGTTACTTTTTCTGGTGGAGGGGGAACACGACAGGCTTCTGGTGTAAGTACCGTTGTTTGTGGTACTGGATATACTGGTGCGCCGACCATAAGTATTGGTGGACCAGGAACAGGAGCAGCAGCAACAGCAACCGTAACTGGATCACTCGGTTCTTTCACAGTGACTAGTGGAGGAACAGGATATACTGAAGTACCAACTGTTCATGTTTCTGGAGAAAATAAGCATGTTACAGTAACAACCGCAACCATCTCTGGTGGTGCTGTTACTGGGATTACAGCAACTACATCTGAATTGTTCAGCACACCAGTAACCGTAACCATAGGAGGATGGAAACCTCTTCCCAGTGTTTCTGAAGGAGAACAAAAGTTTGTAGGATTGTATGGTATTACAGATACAGATAGTAATTGGGTTACTTTAAGATTTCTAGGAGCATATACCGTTGATTGGGGTGATGGAAGTTCTCCTCAAAATGTTGCATCGGGTACATCAGTAAGTCATCAATATACGACCACAGAATATGCTGCAATTGCGGATGATCCATATGATAACATGAAATCCGTTATCATTACAGTCACTCCACAAGCAGGACAAAATCTGACTACTATGGATTTAAATTATGAATTTCCGTCAGGATTTAGTACTAGTACATATCAAACTACCAAATGGCTTGATATAAGAATATCTGCGCCAAATTTGACTACTATACAGATGGGATCGGGATCTCCTCCATATCATAATAATCTTTTACAGTTTGAAATGATAGGAACCAATTCTGTAACTTCATACTCTAGTGTATTTCATTATTGTACTTCTTTGAAAAGAATAGTTTCTTTGTATACTGGCAGTGCGACTATTTTAAGTAACACATTTGCCTATTGTTATGCACTATTAAAACTTCCAGAAATGGATACCAGTAATGTTACTAATTTTAGTCAAACATTTTTTAATTGTTATAAATTACAAAAAATAAATGTGGATTTTAGCAGTGCTACCACCATGAGTGGTACATTCAGAAATTGCTATTCTTTACTGGAAGTATCTCCAATACTTCCACAAGCATCCCCGTCTAGTTTTGATAACGCATTTGATTCCTGTTACTCTTTAACTCAAATTCCTGTTATTGATGGAAGTAAAATATCAACTGCAATCAGAGGGTTTTATAATTGTTTTTCCCTAGAAACAATCAACGAACTCAATCTCTGCAATTGTACCAATACTAGTAATATGTTTTATGGTTGTTCTTCTTTGAGAAGAATAGGAAAACTTAATGTAGGGAAAAGTACTAATTGTTTTTTTATGCTATATGGGTGTTCGAAACTTACAGAAATTGAAGAACTAATCACAACAAATGCTACTAGTATGTCAGGTATGTTTTATAATTGTTATTCTTTGACAAGAATACCAAATTTGGATACTTCAAAGGTAACAACTGCTACTCAGATGTTTCAAGGTTGTAGTTCTTTACAAGAACTACCTAATTTAGACATTAGTTTGGTAACGACTGCTACTAGTATGTTTAATAGTTGTTATTCGTTGAAACATTTGCCATTTTTGGATGTGGGCAGAGTTACTAGTGCTAATAACATGTTTTATAATTGTTCTTCTTTGACAAATATTCCAAATTTAAATTTTGAAGTATGTGGTAACTTTTCTGGAATATTTGGTAACTGTAGTAATTTAAGAAAAGCACCATCTTTAGGAAAATTAACCCCTAGAACGGGTTCAATAATATCGACTGGATACCAAAGTATGTTTACTGGCTGTACAAGTTTACAAGAAATACCAGATTACCAATTTTCAGGATCATCGGGTACAACTGTGTATTCTAGTATATTCAATACTTGTAGATCATTATCCAGAGTTAGAGCAACTGGATTCAATCAGAATATTTCCGTTACTGGTTGTTTTTTGGGAGCAACCGAATTGAATGAAATTTATACAAATCTGCCAACGGTGACAGGAAAAACAATCACAGTAACAAACAATTGGGGAACTGCATCGGACGATCCGTCAATTGCAACCGCAAAGGGATGGACAGTAACAGGATAATATATTATGGAAGACACATCAGGATTTTACAAAAACGACGACGGATATGTTTTACATGGACCTAATTTCGTATTAAATGCAAATTACGAACTTAGACGAGAAACAAAAGACAATCATACATATCCCACAGATGGGTGGTATTGGTTTGATACAATAGAAGAGGCATATTCCTTCTTTGGTTTAGAATACATTCCACCAGAACAACCAGAATTACCACTTGGAGAATAATCATGGCAGAAACTTATATAAGTCAAGCGACAAAATTAACATCAACCAGTAACACTACCGTATATGACGGTGTAGTAGGAACAGCAATCGTCAACAGTATCAACTTGTCAAATGTTGATTTATACTCATCAAGTGTAGTGAGTGTGTATCTTGTAAAGTCAGCAACTTCATATAGCATTCTTTCAAATGTTGAAGTTCCTGTTGGATCAACATTACAGATTCTAGACGCACCAATTGTATGTGAGTCGGGCGATACAATTACTGCTACAGCGACAAGCGCAAACGATATTGAAGTGATTGTATCGGCTCTAGAAATAACTGCGTAATGCTACTATAAATACTTAATATCAGTTAAGGACTGAACTCATGGCAGCATTGAACTTTCCCCCTACCCCGTCCGTTGATGCCAAGTATACCGTTGGAACCACCACATGGACATGGGACGGAACTGCTTGGAACTCAAGCACTCTCGCATTAATCCCATCCTATGGTGTTTCTTTTTTCAACGGACTTGATGGTTCAGTAGGACCAAGAACATTGGCATTAGTTCAGAGCGAGATGAATAATGAGGGAGAACTTACCGTTGCAAACAGCGGAACGGGTGCAGCAACGACATTCAACAGCGTTGCTGCATTGTCGGATGTAAACACTATAGGAGTTGCGTCTGTAAACTGTGGCACGACAAGCACGGGAAGATCTTTCATTGGTATTGCATCATCCGATCAGATTGAACTTGCTGGAGGAACAGTCAGAACCACCTGTGTTCTAAAACTTCCAAACAATCTGTCCGATGGAACGAATGGTTACTTTGTTAGGTTTGGTCTGTTGGATACAAGAAACAGTGGATCTGTTACAGATGGATTGTTTTTCTCCTACACGGACACGGTGAACTCTGGAAACTGGTCGGCAGAAGTGGTTGTTGGTGGATCAGGATCCGTCATTGATACTGGAATCACAGGCGAAGCAAACACATGGGCAACACTTGAAATAGAAGTCAATGCAGATGCATCGGAAGCAAAGTTCTACTATGATGGAACTGTGGTGCATACTGAAACCACAACGATTCCATCGGGAACTTCAGAGGCTACTGGAGCAGGAGTAGGATTGTTCAAGACTATTGGAACCACAAGTAGAAATCTCCATGTGGACTACTTCGGAATATCCAAGGAGGTTTCGCGATGATGTGGGCAATTGTAGATGAACTGGGAATAGTTTCGTCGGTTGTTCAATCCCAAGAACGACCACAAAATTCTGTAAAGGTTCCACAGGGAGTGGAAGTGCAAATCGGATGGAAGTGGAATGGTTGGGAGTTCGATGCACCAAGATGGACTGCATATGAGTTCCTGAATCGATTTACTCCAGATGAACGAATTGCCTATAGAAATGCGGCAAAAACAGATGATCTCGTAGCAGACTTTCTGAATTTGGCACAAGCAGCACAAGAAATAATAAGCAACGATCCAATGACAATTGCTGGAATGGATTACCTAGTATCACAGGGTCTGCTCACGCAGGCGAGACGAGATGAAATACTGGCAGTGAGTTGAGCTTGACACTAGTTTTTAATATGGTATACTATGAATATGAATCTAAAAATCTTTAAACACAGGCATTATGCCATTGAACCAACATACGGGACAGAGCAAGCAGCATGTTTTGATCTGTCATCTGCGATTGGATATGGGTCTGCAATATTAGCATATTCCAAGACAAATCAAAAATTAGAAATTCTAGCATCACAGGATGATGCTGGAAATTATATTGAAATTCCATCCGAGTGGAGAGTGATGGTTCCGACTGGTTTAATTTTTGATATTCCAGAAAATCATTACATACGAATTTATGCTCGTTCGGGTCTTTCCACGAAGAGTGGATTGAATCTAATTAACTCTGTTGGCATAATTGACGCAGATTATACCAATGAAGTTTTTATTCCTCTATACAATAATTCTCAGGAAAAGATTCGTATCTATAGTGGACTAAGAATTGCTCAAGCAGAGATGGTTGCTTGCGAACCCCGTGTTAATTTCAGCTACATAGATGAGAGGCCACAACTAAAAGGTGATCGTACAGGTGGTTTCGGATCTACTGGAGTATAGAATGACACAGACAAAAACGCAAGAAGTAGTAGACTTCATCACACAGTTCGCTGATGAAGAAGGTGTTCCAACAATCATTGGTAAGGATTGGGAAGAATTCAATTCCAAGTTTACTAAGCAAGAAATCAAGGAAGGTCTTGCTGAATACATTGGGACCAAGTTTCCTCTCTTTCCATACCGAAAGATTGATTTTGACGATGGTGTAAAGCGAAAGTTCTATGATCTAAAGTCAAAGACACACAACGATTTCATCATGGCAGATGCGGGTGAAGTCACTGAGAAGTATACAGACTACAAGTATCCATTCAGAGACTGTGGAAAGTTTGTAATCTTCTACGGTCATTATCACAATGACATCAGTAATTTCTTTCAACAGAGAAATCGCTATGACTGTGGATCGCATGGGTTTCCGTCTCCGAGTGAATACTGGTATTCACCAGATCTTCTGAAGAAGATGAACTGGACATTCTGGAGGCTTGACAATGATGGAATTACTCCGATTACTCTTCGTGGTTCTTTCCGTCTTGGAGCATATGTTGCGACTCAGTTTAAACCACATGTTGCGAAGTCAATTTATGATTTCGTAAACAGTCGTGTAAGAAATGACGAGATGAGAGTCCTTGACTTCAGCATGGGTTGGGGTGATCGTCTCGCAGGGTTCTATACATCAAAAGCAAAGCACTATGTTGGAACAGATCCCAACCCAAGTGTATTTGCTGTATATAAAGAACAATGTAAGCAATATGAGAAACTGTTGAGTGGAGAAGAACCAGAGATTGAATTCTTTCAGGTTCAGGTCAAGGACCATTTCTATGAAGCATTCCGTTGTGTCGGAAGATCTGGAAAGACAGTAACAGCATACAATGCTCCCGCAGAAGATATTCTTGACGAGATCAAGAAGAACAAGTATGACTGTATCTTCACATCTCCTCCATACTTTTCTACTGAACTATACGACGAAGGTGGAGACGACTGGAAGCAATCATGGTTTCGTTACTCTGATTATGAGAAGTGGTGGGAGGATTTCTTCAAACCAGTACTGACTGCTTGTTACGAATCTCTGAAGGACAATGGATCAATGATGATCAATATTATGGATCCACAAATCAAGTCAAAGAGATTCAAGACATGCGATCAGATGGTAGATCATATCCTTGAACTTGGTGGTAAGTTTGATGGGCAAATTGGTATGCGAATCAAGCAACGACCAAAGGATATAGATACAGAAGAACTGAAGAAGTTTTTGGTCACGACATACATTGAGAATGTCTGGTGCTTCTCAAAGAATGGATTTGACCTTTCAAATAAACCTGCTACACTAGAATCACTTTTTGGAGAATAACATGAACCGTGAAGAACTTTTTAATATGCACAAGGAAATGTGTACCTTTGCTTTGGATTTGATGAAAAAGAAAAATTCAGATTACGCTGGAAGCGATGGCGCAAATCCATTTGCTAATTTTACTCGCGCTGAATCTTTAGGAATTTGCTCGACCGAACAGGCATTTTTAGTTCGCATGACCGATAAAATGTCACGACTTTCTTCCTTTGCTTCAAAAGGAAAACTTGACGTGGAGGACGAATCGGTGTATGATACTCTGGTAGACCTGATCAATTATTCGGTGCTACTGGCAGCATTTCTTAAAGATAAAAAATGAGATTTTACACAAACGCATATTACAACTATAAAGGGATCCTTCTTGCTGAGAAGGATGAAAACGGAAAGACTGTGTATTCTGAGAAGGAACACAGTCCTTCTGTTTATCTTCCGTCAAGTGGAAGATGCGATCTCAAATCCATCATTGGTGATCCTCTGATGGAGATGAGGTTTGATAATCACGAACAATACAAAGAGTTCGTTGAGAAGTATGCGACAATTCCTGGATTTGAAATTCACGGTGAGATTCAACAAGAGTATCAGTTTCTAGCAAAGCACTACGGTGGTACGCATAACTATGACTTCTCCAAGATCGACATCATGTACATCGACATTGAAACTGCGTCAGAGAACGGGTTTCCGTCCATTGACAATCCAGAAGAGGAAGTCCTTGCAATCACTGTATCGTCAACTAGAACAGGAAAAGCAACATTCTGCTTGGGTACATTCTCCACCGAAGAAGACATCAAGGTCTTTGAGTATCAGGAAGAAGCAAAACTTCTCAGAGATTTTGTCAAGTATTTCAGCGACAATTATCCTGATGTCATATCGGGTTGGAACATTCGTTTCTTTGACATTCCCTATCTTGTAAATCGCATCGGAAAGGTGCTTGGACGAAAGTATGTCAAGTTGCTTTCTCCTTGGGGTATTATCAAAGAAAAGAGAATCAATCGCAAGGGTAAGGAAGAGAGTGCGTTCGATCTGATCGGCATTTCCACTCTTGACTATTACGAGGTCTACAAGACCTTTACATATACGAATCAAGAATCGTACAGTCTGAATCATATTTCGTATGTAGAACTTGGAGAGAAGAAACTCTCATATGCAGAGTTCGAAAGTATTACAGAGTTCTACAAGAAGGACTTTCAGAAGTTCATTGCCTATAATATTCGCGACGTTGAACTGGTTCAGAAACTGGAAGATAAACTTCGTCTGATTGAACTCGCAATCGCACTTGCATATTCTGCGGGTGTGAATTATTCAGATGTCTTTTCTCAGGTTCGTACATGGGATGTCATTATCTACAACGATCTGCTTCAGAGAGGAATTGCGATTCCACCAAAGAAGAAATCAAGAAAGAATGAGCAATATGCGGGTGCATATGTCAAGGAACCAATCGTTGGATTCCATGACTGGGTGGTGAGTTTTGACTTGAACTCTCTGTATCCACATCTCATCATGCAGTATAATATCTCTCCAGAGACGATGACAGATGATGGAATTCGTGCTTCAATTTCCCCAGAGGGTCTGTTGAAGCAATCTAGCGTATGTACAGAAATTCTTGAAGATAATAAGAAGAAGAATCTGTCAACTGCTGCCAACGGAACCACATACCGAAAAGATATTCGGGGATTTCTTCCTGAACTCATGGACAGCATGTACAAAGATCGTAAAATGTTCAAAAACAAAATGATTGAGTCAAAGAAAATGCTCGAAGACATCAACGAGGAATTGCGCCGTAGGGGCTTGACAGACTGACCCATTTGTGGTATAATATACGCATGTCGGAAACCCGTAACGTGATTGACCATTACCACTACTGGAAGCATGAAGCGATACTTGCGGACTTGGATACAAGACGGAATAATTTTTCTGTTGTTTGTAGCAATCTTTATAATGATTTCAACATTGCTACAGTTATTCGCAATGCCAATGCGTTCCTTGCGAAGAAGGTAATTCTTTACGGTTCAAAGAAGTACGACCGCCGTGGTACGGTTGGAACTCATCACTATACGCATTTTGGACATTGCCGTACCTTTGAGGATCTTGAGAACGAAATCAAGATCCTCAAAGGAACCTACGGTACAGTCAGAATTATAGGAATGGATAACATTCCTGGTTCGTTTCCAATTGATGAATATAGTTGGAACTCAAACGCTCATTATGTTCTTGTTCTTGGACAGGAACAATTTGGAATTCCAAAGGAACTTCTTGACATCTGTGATGATCTGCTATATATTAAGCAATACGGAAGTGTCAGAAGTCTGAATGTAGGTACTGCGAGTGGAATCGCAATGTACTCACTCGTTTCAAACACAGTAGGATAATTATTATGAGTAGAAAAACACCACATCGTAAATTTGGTCGTAGACGTAAGTTGGGAAGTCGTAAGCGAAGAGCTCGTAAGTTGGCAAGAGCATAATAAAGTTACCCCGTGGTGAAACGGTATCACAGGAGATTTTGGTTCTCTTTTTCCTAGTTCGAATCTAGGCGGGGTAGTTACGGGATTGTGGCGAAACTGGCGAAACGCAAGGCACTTAAAATGCCTCACATAAGAAACATTGTGGGTTCGAATCCCACCAATCCCACTTAAAAGCAGACGAAATATATATAGTATAGGAGCGTCTGCTATGAGATACAATAGAATAAAACAATTAGGTAAAGATAAATTTCAGGAATATGCAAATCAAGTTTTTTCTATAGCACAAATGTTAGAAAAACTTGGTTATAGTAATAAAGCTGGTGGATCATATCATGTGGTAAAAAAATATTTACAAGAATATCAAATAGATACTTCTCATTGGACTGGACAGGGGTGGAGTAAAGGACAACAACTAAAAGATTGGTCGCAATATAACTCCTACAAGAGTTCCAAAAAACATCTAATATCAGAAAGAACACATAAATGTGAATTATGTGGATTGACCGAGTGGCGTGAATCTGTTATTCCACTAGAAGTTCATCATAAAGACGGCAATAGAACAAATAATGAATACGATAACTTACAATTACTTTGTCCAAATTGTCATTCTTTGACTGATAATTGGAAAGGTAAAAATAAAAACACGGCGCGGTAGACCAACGGCAGAGTCAGCTGATTCAAGTCCAGCACAGTGTGGGTTCGAATCCCACTCGCGCTATTATGAAAACTTCAGATCTCGCATACGAACTCCGTTGTGCAACCAAGCGCACCGATCTTCCCGACGAAATTGTGCGATTGATCTCCGAGGCATATGGAGCAATCGAACTCCTCCGCAATGAGTTGAGCGAGCGTATCCACATGTGCGATATGCGTTCGGAAAAGGTTCTAGAACTCACCGAAGAACGCGACGAGGCGAGGCGTTCTTGCTGTGAGTTCGCAGCGATTGTTGATGGAGCCGACACCAAAGATGGCATGGAGAGCGGTCGTTTTTACAATATCGCCATGAAGTACATGAAATCCCGTGGCTGGGACTGCTTCAAGGAGGACGGCAAGTGAGCGACGATCCATTTTCACGATTAGTTCAAGAGTTGGAGTTTCGTACCGCAGAACGCGACGAAGCAAGGCGGATTGCGTGTAGAAATGAAGCACGTCTTAACTCCATGATGTTTGATAACCCAAAGTACGGTGATCCCCGTGCGATTGCGGAATCGCGTGGTTGGGACTGCTTTGATGAGATACAAGAAGAAAAGAGAAACGCGGCAATGGATCGTCTTTCTGAACTTGATGAGGAACTTGGACTTTGAAGTACTACGCGGTAAAGACCCCATCTGATCTTTTTGTGGAAGATAATTTCAGTAAGAACAATGAGTCATTCAAGGGTGCTTTGGTCTACAAAAAGAAAAGAAATGCGCTAGAATGCTGCGACGAGATGAACGAACTGGCAAAGAGTCTTAAGCGCAAACCCGATTATAAAGTCTCAGAGTTCACCCAGGAGGATATTACCGATTCTGGTATTATTTTGGATGGAGTCTGGAAAAAGAAATTATAAATACATCTATAGGAGAGATCTATGGAGTGTATTACTAAACTTTTGACTTTACAGAATCAATTAAGAATTCATCACTGGCAAACTGCTTCATATGCGGAACACAAAGCACTTGGAAATGCATATGAAGGATTGGACGCTTTAATTGACACTTTCGTTGAAACCTATATGGGAATCTACGGAAAGGATACAGAAGCAAAAAGAACTTTAGAACTCTTTGGATTTGAAAAAGCACATCCAATGCAAGTAATAAAGTATTTTGAAAATTATCTAGTCAATGAACTTCCAAATGATCTCAAAGAAGAAGATACTGACCTTTTAAATATTCGTGACGAGATGTTGGCACTATTGAATAAGACCAAGTATCTACTCACTCTACACTGATTATGCCTATTGAATATGAAATGATGGTTCTGAAGAGGTTGACGGAGCAGGCGATTATAAGCTATTCCGAATACTTTTACCTAACAAGTTGGTATAAAGATATAGAAAATAAAGTCCTTGAAATAGTCCTTCATGAAAAGGATTATGCCAAGGACTTATTTACTATAAACCAATTCAATGCAATGTGTGAACTTATACGACGGGGGTATTGGATAAAGTATGGAGATGCAGGTCCAGTTCTGGTAAAGAAAGATCTTGACATTCCCTACTTTTCTGATAAACTTCCCATCAAGCATGGAGCAGATTAGTGACCCTTACCAAACTGACAGATGAACAACTTTTCGCTCTCAAAGAGCAAACAGAAAAAGACATTGCCAAGTATCATAATTTCCAACTTGTAAGAAAGATTCAACTGAATTCTGCTTATGGTGCGATTGGAAACGAATACTTCCGATATTATTCCACCGAATTGGCAGAGGCAATTACACTTTCTGGTCAGTTGGCAATTCAGTGGATTGGTCAAAAGTTGAACGACTTCATCAACACTACCGTGGGAACGGATGGTGTTGATTATGTCATTGCGTCCGATACAGATTCTGTCTATCTGAATTTGAACTGTCTGGTGAAGAAGTTTGTAGCGAATGCTCCAAAAGACAAGAAGATCAATTACATTGACACCGCATGTGAGAAGATCATTCTCCCATTCATTCAAAAGAAGTTTGAAGAACTCTCAGATATCATGAATGCCTATGATCAGAAGATGTTCATGGGTAGAGAGGTGATTGCCGACAAGGGAATCTGGACTGCGAAGAAACGGTACATGTTGAATGTTCTGGATTCAGAAGGAGTAAGATATTCTGAACCAAAACTCAAAATCATGGGAATTGAAACGACTCGTTCTTCAACTCCAGAGATAGTTCGCAAGAGACTGAAGGAAGCAATTGATCTCATTCTCAACAGCACGGAAGATGAGATGATTGAGTTTGTGGATAAGTGTAAAACTGAATTCTATTCCCTGTCTCCCGAAGAGATCGCATTTCCTCGTTCGGTGAATGGATTAAACAAGTATCGCGATAAGTTGACAATCTACCGCAAGTCAACTCCGATGCATGTGAAGGGATCTCTGATCTATAATCACTATCTCTCGCGATTCAAGTTGGACAAGAAGTATCGCGATATCATTGAAGGTGATAAGATCAAGTATCTTCACTTGAAGAAACCAAATCCACTTGGAGGAAACAAAGGAGAGGATCAGGTAATTGCCTTTCCCAATGTTCTTCCAAAAGAGTTTGGTCTTGATAAGTTTATTGATTACAAAACACAATTTGAAAAAGCATTTATTGACCCACTGAGCAATATCCTAGATACAATCGGTTGGTCGCACGAAAGAAAAGCAACACTAGAATCCCTATTTGGATGAAAGGAATATTATGAGTGATTTTTTATCGTCGTTGGTAAAGACTTCAGGTAATAAATATGCTTCCATTGTAGACGATGGTCTTGAGGGAAGTGATGTTGGTGGGTTTGTAGACACAGGATGCTACATGCTGAATGGTCTACTCTCAGCATCAATCTATGGTGGTCTGCCGAATAACAAGATTCTCGCACTCGCAGGTGAATCTTCAACTGGTAAGACTTACTTTACTCTTGGAATCGTTTCTAAGTTCCTCAATGACAACCCTGATGCTGTCGTTCTTTACTTTGATTCAGAGCAAGCAGTCACGTCGGAGATGTTCAAGGATCGTGGAATTGATCCAAAGAGAGTGGCAGTATTTCCAGTCTCTACGATTGAGGAGTTCCGACATCAGGCAATCACAATCGTAGACAAGTATCTTGAACTTGACAAGGAAGATCGTAAACCAACCATGATCGTTCTTGATTCTCTTGGAATGTTGTCAACTACCAAGGAGATGACTGATACTGCCGATGGCAAGGAAACACGCGACATGACTCGCGCACAGGTTGTCAAGTCAACCTTCCGCGTTCTTACTGTGAAGTTGGGTATCGCGAAGATTCCAATGATCATGACCAACCACACTTATCAAGTTGTCGGTGCTTATGTTCCGATGTCAGAGATGGGTGGTGGTACTGGTCTTAAGTACGCAGCATCTACAATTCTCTATCTTTCAAAGAAGAAGGATAAGGATTCGGCAGGAGCAATTGTTGGTAATATTATTCATTGTAAACTTTACAAGGGAAGGTTTACAAAAGAAAATAAGGTGGTAGATGTCCGTCTTAATTATGACACAGGCATTGATCCATATTATGGTCTTGTGGATATTGCCATTAAGTCGGGTCTATTTAAGAAGAATTCAACAAGAGTAGAATTGCCCGATGGAACAAAGGTTTTTGAAAAGACAATTTACGATAATCCTGAAAAATACTTCACCAAGGAAGTACTTGACCTACTGGACAAGGCAGTGTATAATGAGTTCAGTTACGGTGGAGTAGAACCGTCTAGTGAAGAGGATACCGAATGACAGACATTGAGAAGATCATCCTACACAATCTTCTCAAAAACGAATCATATTCACGAAAAGTTACTCCCTTCCTCAAGAGGGAGTATTTTCATGATCGGTCAGTGCGATTTGTTTTTGAGGGAATTCATGACTTTATTCTGAAGTACAGCAACCTACCCACCAAGGAGGCACTGTACATCATTCTTGATAAGAACAAGGCAATCGGTCAGGAAGAGATGAAGAGGGTCGGAGAAGTCCTTGAGGAAATTTCTACGACCAAGGATCCATGCGATCAAGAATGGTTGCTAAGTGAGACTGAAAACTTCTGTAAGGAGAAGGCAGTCTATAATGCCATCATGGAATCCATTCAGATCATTGATGGAAAGTCGCAGCAATCCCAGGGATCAATTCCTGATATTCTTTCAAAGGCACTCGCTATTTCCTTTGATGTTCACATCGGTCACGATTACATTGAAGACTACCAGAGACGATATGATTTCTATCACACGGTAGAGAAGCGAATTCCATTTGATCTGGAGAACTTCAATCAGATCACTGGTGGTGGTACACCTACCAAGACTTTGAATATCGTCATGGCAGGTACGGGTGTTGGTAAGTCTCTGTTCCTTTGCCACCATGCTGCCAATTGTCTGAAGAAGAATTACAATGTTCTCTACATCACATGCGAGATGGCAGAGGAGAGAATCGCAGAACGAATTGACGCGAATCTTCTTGATGTGACTCTTGATTATCTTCGTCATCTTCCACAGGTTGTATATGAAAGTAAGATCAAGAATCTCAGTGCTGGTGTTACTGGTAAGTTGATTATCAAGGAATATCCAACTGCTACCGCGAATGTCAATCATTTCCGATTTCTTCTTGATGAATTGGCACTCAAGCGAAAGTTCAAACCAGATATCATCTTCATTGATTATCTGAACATCTGTGCTTCGGCAAGAATGAAGGCAGGAGGAAATACAAACTCCTACACCTACATCAAGTCCATCGCTGAAGAACTTCGTGGACTTGCTGTGGAGTATGGAGTACCGATCTTCTCCGCAACTCAGACAACACGATCTGGATATTCAAATACAGATATTGGTCTTGAAGATACTTCTGAATCGTTCGGTCTTCCCGCGACTGCTGACTTCATGTTTGCGCTGATCTCTACTGAGGAATTGGCAGAACTGAATCAGATCATGGTCAAGCAGTTGAAGAATCGCTACAATGACGCAGCATCAAATCGTAAGTTTCTTCAGAACATTAATCGTGCGAAGATGAAACTCTACGACATCAATAATAGTTCAGATAATACTGTAATTCCTGTACCAACTGAAAATCAAAAGAAGCAAAACAAATTTGAGAATTGGAACTTCTGATGTCTCTTCACGTTGACATGAAATATATTAATCTGGTTTCTTCTTCGCTTGAGAAGTTCAAGTGGAAGAAGAACAATCTTGCGAATTGTCGTTGTCCACTTTGCGGAGATTCTGAATCAAACAGAACAAAGGCAAGAGGATACTTCTTCGCAGGAAAGGATTCTTATTTTTACAAGTGTCACAATTGTGGAGCAGCACATAATGTCTACAAGTTTCTTGAAATCGTTTCTCCTTCTCTCTTCAAGGAGTATTGCCTTGAGACTTGGATAAACAAGAAAGAGGATTATCCACAAGTTGAATTCGTTCTTGATGTTCCAGAACCAAAGATCTATTCATATGTCACGATTGATGAACTTCCACATGGACATAAGGTATTGGATTTCCTCAAGACAAGAAGAATACCAGAGAAAAGATGGACTGACTTTTATTATGCGGAACATTTCTCAGATCTTGCGAAGGAAATTAATAGCAAGTACAATCTGATTGATGACGAACGAGTAGTCATTCCAGTATTTGATGAGCACAACCAATTAATAGGAGTTCAGGGTAGATCTTTTGGTAATGTTAAACCACGGTATATCACCATCAAGAAAGATGATAATATTCGCATGACTTATGGGTTGAACAATATCAATAGAAGCAAGGAGATCTTTGTTGTGGAGGGTCCGATTGACAGCATGTTCCTCGACAACGGTATTGCCTGCATGGGTTCAGGTAATTTCCTAGAAATTAGAGAAAGACTCCAGAACGACAACTTAATCTTCGTTCTGGATAATGAACCAAGAAATAGAAATACAGTTGATATTTTAAAGCAATTGATTGACAATAATGAAAAAGTAGTGATTTGGCCTTCGTTCATCCGTCAGAAAGACATAAATGATATGGTGCTTTCTGATATTGATGCGAAGAATATTATACAAGAAAACACATATAGTGGTGTAGCAGCGATGCTCGCTTTTAATTCATGGAGAAAGTGCTAATGGAAATTTCAAAACAAGATTATTTGTTGATGACTGGTGTAATTGAATTTCACTTTAAGTTCAGTGAGTATATTCGTGAGACAGACGAGGAATTGTTTTTCCGCGCAGTTGATTATGCCAAGACATTTACAAATGTTCCTGGAATGGAATTTGGATATTGGCATGAAGACAACAAGAAGTTTCTTGATGAACTGATTCGTAAACTTGAACGAAAGAAAGCAAGTTTCAATCGCCTGGTAGAGAAGACTCAAGATGAAGCAAAAGCAAGAACCATCTGGAAGAAAAAGAAGAATACAACAGATGATGATTTCTTTGGATTCTCTGGTTACTTCAAGAACTTTACCCGTCACGCTGCCAAGTTGGAATATGATAAGTTTGACATGGATGACTGGGTAAACTTTGTGAAGATCTGTAAGTATGTAAAGAACAATGATAAGTTCATTGAATTTGCTCTTGCCAAGATCGCGCATTACTATACAATAGAGAGTGAACTATACAAGGAGTTGAAGAATGAGCAAGAGAGTTAATGTTCTAGATTCTGGTTTCGTGGAATACATTGACCACATGGGATCTGATCTCACGGTGGTCAACTCTGCGCGTGTGTCGTTTGATAAAGCATCCACATTTGACAAGGGTGGAGAACTTTCAGAGAAGGACTATAGACTGATCAAGTATCTCGCAGAGCACAATCACTGGACGCCATTTGCTCATCCACAGATCACTCTACGAATCAAAGCACCAATCTCAATTCGCACACAACTCTTCAAGCATAAGGTTGGATTTACTGAGAACGAGATTTCTCGTCGTTATGTTTCTTATACCCCAGATGTATATCAACCATATTGGAGAGGAAAACCAACTGGTGGAGCAAAGCAGGGATCTGAAGACTTTATTGAAGAAGGCAATCTGAATAAGAACTGTACAGACAAGTATAAAGCAATTACTGACGCATGTATGGAAGCATATGAAGAGATGATTTCCAAGGGAATTGCGCCAGAGCAAGCAAGATTTATTCTCCCACAAGGAGCATATACAGAATGGTATTGGACTGGATCTCTTTCGGGATTTGCGAGAGTGTACAAGCAAAGAATTGATCCACATGCCCAATGGGAAGTAAGGGAATATGCCAAGGCAATTTCGGAAATAGTCGAACCACTTTTTCCTGAATCTTGGTACGTCCTTACGACGAATACATAAGATACAACCCTAAACAATACAGGAGAAAATATGAAAGAGTTGCCTTCGGATTACCAGAAGTTTATTCACACGTCACGATATGCTCGTTGGTTGGAGAAAGAGAAGAGACGAGAGACTTGGGAAGAAACGGTAAAGCGTTATTTTGATTTCTTTGAAACTCATCTCTCTGACAAGCATAAGTACGAGTTAACACCAGAACTTCGCTCTGAGTTGGAGAGTGCAGTACTCAATCTTGAAATCATGCCAAGCATGAGAGCATTGATGACTGCTGGGCCCGCTCTCTCAAGAGACAATACCGCAGGATACAACTGTTCCTATGTTGCTGTGAATCGTGTAAGAGCATTTGATGAGATTCTCTACATCCTCATGTGTGGAACGGGTGTAGGATTCTCTGTGGAGAGACAATATGTTGAGAAACTTCCTACGATTGCTGAACACTTCTCTTCTACTGATACCACGATCATTGTGGAAGATAGCAAGGCTGGTTGGGCTAAGGCATACAAAGAACTTATATCCTTACTCATTGGAGGTCAGATTCCCAAGTGGGATTTATCAAAGGTTCGTGCTGCTGGCGCACGACTCAAGACTTTCGGTGGAAGGGCAAGTGGACCAAGACCTCTTGAGGATCTTTTCCGTTTCACCAGTGATACTTTTAAGAGAGCAGCAGGCAGGAAACTCACATCCATTGAGTGCCACGATGTCGTATGTAAGATTGCGGAAATTGTCGTGGTGGGAGGAGTCCGTAGATCTGCTCTTATTAGCTTATCAAACCTCACTGACGAGCGTATGCGTGATGCCAAGTCTGGAGCATGGTGGGAGGCGAATCCGCAAAGAGCACTCGCGAACAACTCGGTCGCGTTCAAGGAGAAACCAGAGATCGGAGTCTTCATGGAAGAATGGGTTTCCCTCTACAAGTCAAAGTCAGGAGAACGAGGAATCTTCAACAGAGACGCATGTAGAAGAACAGTAGAGAAACTTGGTGATCGTCGCAACTCTTCGTATGAGTTTGGTACTAATCCGTGCTCAGAGATCATTCTTCGTGATCGTGAGTTCTGTAATCTGACAGAGGTTGTGGTTCGTCCAGACGACACAATGGAGTCCCTTGCTCGTAAGGTGAAGTTGGCATCCATTCTTGGTACATGGCAAGCATCACTCACTCACTTCCCATATCTCTCATCGGAATGGAGAAAGAATTGTGAAGAGGAAGCATTGCTTGGTGTTTCGTTGACTGGAATTCTTGACAACAGAATGTTGAGCAAGTCTCCAAATCTTGCTGATGTTCTTGAAGGACTAAAGAAGATCGCAGTCATCACGAATACCGAATGGTCTGCTCGTATTGGTATCAATCCTGCTGCTGCAATTACTTGCGTCAAACCATCTGGTACAGTTTCACAACTTACCGATGCGGCATCTGGTATTCATGCACGACACAACGAATATTACATTCGTACCGTTCGCGCAGACCGCAAGGATCCACTTTGTCAGATGATGGTAGAGATGGGATTCCCACACGAACCATGTGTCATGAAACCAGATCACACGATGGTCTTCTCATTCCCAATGAAGGCAGAAGGATCTGTAACTCGTAATGATTTGACTGCGATTGAGCATCTTGAACTTTGGTTGACATATCAGCGTCACTGGTGCGAACACAAGCCTTCGATCACCATCACCGTGCGTGAGCATGAGTGGATGGAGGTTGGTGCATGGGTTTATAAGCACTTTGATGAGATCAGCGGCATCTCGTTCCTACCACACTCCGATCACTCGTATCGTCAAGCACCTTATCAGGATTGCAGCAAAGAAGAATACGAGACAGCACTTTCGCAAATGCCCAAGAATGTTGACTGGAGTCTTCTTGTGAATTATGAAAAGGAAGACAACACCAAGGGAACCCAGACATTTGCTTGTTCTGGTGACAAGTGTGAACTAGTTGACCTGACAAATTAACCCCACTTGAGATAGCATCTCAGGTCCGACAACCCCCTACTAGTGGGGGTTGTTTCTTTATATAAATACAGATATGCTAATGTCTCTTGAAGATCCAAGTGAAAATGTTCAAAAAAGAGCTCAAGAAATTGAGGATGCCAGAAAAAAGACCAATCCATAAATACTAGTGAAGAATACTTTATAGAAAGAAAAATATCCTATGGCATACGAACAAGGAAAATACTTAAATTCTAAATTCAGGGCAATTCCTACAACTGGAGCATTATTTTATGCTTTACAAGAAATTGCTATGAGATCTTTAAATTCGAATGATAATGAAATTATTGTTCCAGAATCTCCTATACAAACATCGACTCCTATAATATATTCAGGTCTTGGATTTGAAGGACCAACGGAACAACCTTCTGCCGTTGGGGATCCTGAAGATTGGGGGTATGATGCAAATGCAATTGCTCGTTGGAATTTTGTTCCATATCAAATACTCGGTGGAACATTTAATGTCGGTGTAGTTGCTCATCACTTTAGAGGAATTTCTCACATAGACTTCTCTCTGAATGGAGGAACTTGGGAATCTGTATCAGGTGTTAGTTATAACTCTGACAGCAAGACTGTAGAATACTTTGCAACAGTTGACACGACTGGAATGAGTAATTATCATCCAGCATCTAGTGATTATGCAGAGATCAGAGCAATCGTATATCCAAACGTAGGTGTACCGTTAGTTCTTGGTGGAACATTGCCATCTTTTGGTACTTATGACAGCATTGCGGATTCTGATGGTATTCATGGTATGTTCTTCCTTTCCGATGCTGGCCAGACATATCCAGTAGTAGAAAAATTCGTCAGTGTACAGGGTAGCGATTCAAATGATGGGTCAGAAGAAAATCCAGTACTAACAATTGCTAAAGCATCTAAACTTATATCAAATGAATACTTTTCTCTTATGGGAACTACTTTTGTTGACGGTGGAATTGTAAGACTTATGTCTCTTCCAGAAGGTGTAACAATTGGTCACACATACGCAAATTATACCTTCGGAAATTTTGTACACACGAAGTACTCTTGGTTGACAGTTGCTCCACAAGAAGGAATAGAATCATCATCTGCTCCTATCACACAGAAGTCAACAGATACGGGTGGAGCAAGAGTCACCAAGATAAAACTAGACAATGTAACTGTTGCTCCATATGCAGGAGCAATGGCAAGTAATACGATTCTATATACAGCAACACAACCAAACACCACAGAGTATGCAATGTTGTGGGTAAACGATTGTCAGTTCAATGGAATGGGAAGATTAACAAGTGGTAACTGGACAAACGGATTTAGATTACAATGGGTTACACACTGTGGTCTTACTGGTTCGTTAAACGGATTTGTTGATACTGAGATTGCAAGAGGTTGTACTGTTGGTATTATCTCTGGAGATGCCTATAGTAAGGGTGGTCTTGTAATTGATTCTATGGCAGATGTATTAGACTTTTCTGGCACAGGAAACCACCCAGACTTCTACCAATTTGATGCGGGTGGTGCTTCCAAGTCCTTTAAGAATAGAATTCTTCAGAATCTTTACAATGCAGATTCTACTCAAGATTTCCAAGGAATCTTTGCAGGAGTAGGTGCAGGGGTAGTAGATTGTGCTATAATAGGAGTTACGATTGATAAATCAACAGGAGTTGGTGACGATCAGAATGTAGTTACGTTTGGTGCAACAGCAACCAATGTTTATATAAAGGGATGCTCTTTCAATGGACCTGGAGTCGTCTGGAGAACAGAATTCCTTGCTGGAAGAACATATAGTAATGTTGTGGTAGAAGATTCATATATCAGAGGTGATTCATTCCTGAACGATTTGGGAACACCTCCTCTCGGAGTGACTTATATTTAGGAAATTTTATGAAAAAACCATTTGGATATTCTTATTTGTTAGACATGTATCATTGTCGTGAAGGTGCAGCGGATGATTTAGAACTACATTATAGATTCTTGGAAAATCTTGTAGATGAAATTGGTATGACTAGAATGAGTCAGCCAGTAGTCATGCACGGACCAAGAAATAAAGGTGTTGAAATATACCCAGAGAAAGCAGGAGTGAGTGGTTGGGTTCCTCTAATCAAATCGGGTATACAAATTCATTCACTTGAACCTTCCAGATTTATTACCCTAGATGTGTATTCGTGTAATAAGTTTGATCAAACTACAATTTACAATTTTGCAAAGAAGTATTTTGAATTTACAACTAGCGAAGAACACTTTATAGAAAGAGGAATGTTTTATGGCAATACTGAAATACTATAATTCACAGGTTCACGATCTATACAAATACAACCGAGTAGCATCGACAACTCAAACAGCAGCACCTATTGGTTATAATCCAGATTGCCAAGCATATGGGATTGCTGACTTCTCAGGATGTCGGGCAAGAAATCGACATTTCTGTACTCTGGCTGGATCTGCTTATGGTCTTGAATTTGACCGTGAGAATGTAAACTTCTGGAATTGTTGCACCTACGGTGGTGTTTTGGTTTCTCCAAAGCACATGATTGTTTGTCAGCACTTCCGTGGTCCAAGACCCGATCCAAATGACAATACGGGTGGTATCGTTCTTCTTGGCAAGTCAGGACTTCGCCATACAGTCAAGGTTGTTGGTGTGACCTTGAGCATCGGTGGGGATCAGACACTTCTTGAGTTCGATCAGCCTGTTCCAGAGGGTGAGTTCTACATCTACAACAAGATCGCGGATGCCGCCTACATTCCCCGTGGAACTCCAATCTGGGTTCAGGACTCCAATGGCAAGATTTACAAGAGGCTCTTCAAACAGGCAAGATTCGTTGATGGGAAATTCATCGGTTGGAACAGCGACCCCAGTCTAGATGGAGTGAACGATGGAGCATATGCTACCACGGGAGATCCTGCGGTGTTCGTTGGCGATTCGGGTTCACCCGCTTTCGTGGTGAATGACAAGGGAGAAACCTTGCTTCTTGGACTCATGTTCGGTGGGTCTTCATTCCCTCAAGAGACAATCGACAATATCAACGAGAAGTTGGCTCCACACGGATACAGCGTTTCCTACGACAAGATGACAGCCATTCCGCAGGATCTCAATCAAGACGGTGTAGTGGACGGAGAGGATCTGGCGATCTTCATGGCATCGTGGGGAGTGAATCCAGAGATTGGTGATTTCAACGGAGATGGAAAGGTTGATGCCGCAGACATGGCAGAACTACTAGCACAATGGGGAAGTTACGATCTCTCTCCCAATGCTGTGTTCAACACCACTACGGTGGATCCGATTGATCCCAACAACACGAAAGGACGAGCATGAAGATAACTCTAGATTACGGCGATTCACTTTTTGAGTGGGACATCGAAGGTGTGGTTTCTTCAGGAACATTTGTGGATGGCAGTCCTTGGGTAGTTGTTCAGGAAGGTGCGGTTCTTACCGCAGTTTCCCCTGCACGGGAGAGAAAGACAACCACACACACCAATTCCCGATTCCCTGCACCTGTAGATGTATGGATCAACGGATCGGCAAAGAATCCCTTGCCGTCGAGATATCACGATCCAAACGATCCAAGACCTTACGAGCAGATTGCAACCTTGGGTTCACAGAAATACTTTCTTGATGGTCGTGTCTGTTATCCAGGAAACAATACTGGAACACAACAAAAGGTGGATGCTGACTACGACAATGATCAGGCACTCGTTCTGCCTACTCCACTCGTTGCGGGTGATGTCATTGTCACCGCAGCATCTATGTGGCATGAACCAAGTGAAGGAGAAGCAATAAACGACTTCATTCCCAACTCAATTGGAAGATGGAGAACAGGAATCAAGCGGATCGGTGTTCTTACCGTGCTTGCTGAAGCCCCATCTGAGCCTTGTTTTAGACCTCCTTTCCAGTGGATGGGTTCAACTCGACCAGACCCGATTCCTTTGTCTTCCGTGAGAACAGATGAAACAGATCTGGAACACAACTCAAATATTCCATATGAATCACACCACTACTTCTCATCTCCAACATATCACGAAGGAGAAGTGGTTTCCAACCAAAGTTCGGCTGGACAATATGGAATTTCAACAGCACCAAATGTTAATACATCAACAGTAACATACTATGGAAATGGTGCTTCAAGATATCTTGCAGTTCTTTTACGAGATGCCACAAATACTCGCAATACCAGAGAGCAGCGTGATCTTGCAAGAAATCGACTGATTCAATATTCAATAGATGCATGGGGTTGTGCTTTATCTCTGATTGATACCTCATCTGGAGCAGGGCATCGTTGTGCGGAAATCAAACCGTGGGTTCTTCTTGCTGGTTGGTGGTTAAATAACGAACCAATGAAGAGCCTATATGCTAGCATTCGCAACCACCACACAGGAACCGCAGTTTCAAACCTTTCAGATAAAGACATTGGGTACTTGATGTTCTGTGATGACTTTGTTTGCCGTCAGGTGACAGACGAACCCGACTTCGGATACTACATTCGACAGACATGGAAACCCGAATCAGAGTACACCGTAACTTCCGCTGAAACTGTGGAGAGCGTAAACCTGTTCGACTATGTTCCAATGACAGGTAAGTTCGCCAAGTTGAATGTGAGCAAGTTTTGGATTCCAACAGCAAACCATCACACGAAAAGAGAGAACTACTACGGAGCATATCTTAAGATTACGGGAGGAGCAGGAGCGGGATCAACCCACTACAAGGTTCTCACCGTTGGAAAGAATGGATCGTATCCCATCGACTTCTTGATCCTTGACAGACCTTGGATCAACGGAACACCTGATGCGTCATCGACCATCGAACTCTTCGCAGCAAGAAATGGAACTGTGGACGAGGATCGCTCCGACATAGGCAGATATTACTACAGCAGGAATGGAAAAGTATTGCTACCCGAGAACCTTCGTTGGGACGATATGTCATTCTACAACGACATATACTCCATGATTGCAGCGGGAGCGTTCCTGATGCCATATGCCGCTCTCAAGCGTCTCCGTGACACGACAGGAGATGTGCGCTATGTGAGTGGAGAGACATGGGGATGGTTGAGTGAGATTCTTCTTGGAAGCGGAACATCCGTATCCGACTACAGCACTAGGTTTGGTGAGTGTCCTGACGAGGAGCGTATACAGCACCTTGGATGGGACGATACGGTTTCGCCGTCAAGACATGGACTCAATCAAGCAAGGTTGGGTATGCTAACTAAGTGGTTAGGAACTGAAGCAAAATCACATTACGATAGAATTCCTGGATTTGAACTAAAGTTTGATGCTTCAGGGATGTCAAAAATAATGGGAAATTGGGGTAAGGCTGGGGGAACCGACCTTAATGGAGATGGAACCACCGATTCGATGGATTTATCTTTTATACTTAACAACTGGGAATAATGTTAGAATCATAAATACATGTATGATCCTAGCAGGAATTGATTACTCTTTAAATGGTCCAGCAATCTGTGTATATGATACAAAGAGAGAGTTGAAGTTCGCTAATTGTAATTGCTACTTTCTCACAGACGTAAAGAAGTACGGTCAGACCTTTCTGAAGAATGTGCATGGGGAACTATTTGAACCCTATTCACAGGACTCAGAAAGGTATGATTCTATATCCGAATGGGTAATGCGTATTTGTATTGGATGTGATCAAGTTGGACTTGAGGGATATGCCTACAATGCGACAGGAAGAGTATTTAATATTGCCGAGAATACTGGAGTCCTGAAGTATAAACTATACCAACAGAGCATTCCCGTTGAGATCATAGAACCCAGCAAATCAAAGAAACTGGCAACTGGAAAAGGAAATGCCGACAAGGAAACAATGGTTAAGGCATTTCACGAAGAGACTGGAATTGATCTTCACCAAGAAATAACTCCCAACAAAACGCACGTTGGGAGTCCAGTGACCGATATAGTGGATGCTTACTATTTGTGTAAGGCGCTATATAAGACTATATTTCCTGTTTAACCATTCTGCTGTCTGTCTGCTCTCATCATTCTTACAGCAGTTCCCCCCATAGGAGTCCGTTCCCCGCGTCGAAGGCCCATAGGAGTACTTAATGTATTAGTAGCGTAATGTGCTTTTCGTCCAGTTTGTATTCCAGATTCCACCACACTGGGATCTATTCCCTTAGAACTTGCTATTTTAGATAATCTATCAAAAGCACCAAATCCCGCGCTGCGTATTTGACTACCTTTTGTTTGCAACCAAGCATTTGCTTGTTTATCAGTATCTCTAATATTTTCATCGCGTTTCCTATCGGTAGCACTGATATTTGCACCGCGTTGTTCAATGCCTGTTGGGGTTACAAATCCTTTATGTCTAGATTGTGGTTCTAGAGGATTTTTACTAGCTACAGGCCTATTAAATTGATCCAATCTACCACGATCAACAAAACCAGATCTACCAGCATTGCTTAACGTATCTCCTCTTTGTATTACTTCGCCTACTTTTTCGGCAGTACTTCGGATTGCGGCACTTGGTAATAATGCTCCTGCCACTCCTCTAGATTTTACATTGGATGCAAATGCTGAAGATGCACTTTTCAATCCACCCAAAATGCCGCCAGATTCCCGTCCTTGTCTAAATGCACCCATGACATTTAATTCGTTTAACGGTAATGCATCTTTCATAATTGCTTCAACTAATTGTTCTTTGAAATATTCTTTGTAATTCATAATTGACTCCTTTATTACTTTACCTCTTTTTTTATTTATAAAAACCAGATTCCAGCCAGTTTGTGTACGGCGCTATATAAGACTATATTTCCTGTTTAACTATTTTAATCTTTCTTTAAACCAATTCACCACGTCAAAGTCATCCATGATTGAAGGAGCACTTCCACGCCTCGCGGCAGATGATCCACTAGGAACTGTTCTTGATCCTACTCCTCTTCCTCCTGGTCTTGTTATTTTACCAGTCAGTAGATTTCTATTTACGGGAACACGACCTAGCCTAGACGACTGCACTTCGACTCCTTCATCTTCTGGTGTTGGTGTAGGAGATGGTGATGGTGTAGGTGATGGTGTAGGTGATGGTGTAGGTGATGGTGTTGGTCTTGGCGAAGGAACTCTTACAGATCCATCGTTTGATGTTTGTGGAGGAACTCTTACAGATCCATCGTTTGATGTTTGTGGGGGTTGAGTTGTTGATCCTCTTCTTCGTTTGGTTCCTACTGGTTCAATTTCTTCTGGTTTGATATATTCTGAACGATTTGGAACCAGATGAAGAGACGCATCAGGAATACCTCTGGTATGATCTGCGGTCCTGACACCAGGAGTTGCTGGTGTGCCAGGAGTGGTAGTTGTTGATATTTCCATGGTACTAGGAGTCCCAGGTGTTCCAGGAGTGCCTGCTTTTGCTTCTCTTCCTTGAATAGTAATTGTTCTGCCTTTCATGCCACCAAACAATTCAAATGATGGAGTGGCAAGTGGAGGAGTTGCTGGTGTACCAGGAGTTGCTGGAGATCCTGGAACAACAGTACCCTTGAGTGCTTCAGACGCTGCTTTGTGTGTTATAGAACCAGGAACTGATCTTTTTTGAATCATATCAATCATACCACGGTCATTAGTTTTAACGTGAAATGTATCTGCTCCAGGTAAAATACTTCCATCTCTAACTTTTGCTTCACCTGTTTTTGGATCTTTTTGTCCTGTAAAAGATCCTTCAAATGTTCCAGTTTGTACTGTATCTGGAGTCGCTGGGGTTCCTGCTTTTCCTTTTGAACCTGTTCCTGGAATCTTAAAAGAAGGAATTTTTAATGATGGAATATCAGGAATTTTAATAGTCAGATCTGGTACTCCTGGGTCATCGGCAGTTCCAGGAGTGCCTGGTTTTCCTTGAGTTATTTTAGTAGAAGTTGTAGTAGATGCTGGTGTTCCTTCTTTTTCTACTTGTTTAATTTGTGATCTTCCAACATTCGTTCGTCCTTGGGGTTGTGTGGCAAGGTGTGGACTAGCGATAAGTGCAGCTGATAGTGCAATGGGTGGGACAAATTTACCTACTACCTCTGCTCCTTTTTCAATTGCAGAACCTACCATGTCTCGTAGACGACCTTCTTCAATCATCTGATCTATTAGTTGTTGCTTGTAATACTCTTTAATTTCGTATTTCATTTACTTTACCTCTTTTTTATTTATGAAAAACCAGATTCCAGATAATATTAATCCTGCATATAATAAAACAGCATACAAGTTAGTCTTTTGAGTTTCTACTTTTGTTCCTACTGGAAGAACTATAGACTCAGTTTTAAGCAATTCTACTGGTGTCTGGTCTTTCAGAACTACTTCTGTTTTAGGGGGAAGAATGATTTCTTCTTGATTTGAGGTGAGTGCTGGTGTTTCTTTCACAGTCTTTACTTTTGTTAAAGCAGGAACGAGCACTTCAGTTTCTAGAGGAAGAGAAACTTCCACTGGTTCTTGAATTGTGTCTATTACTGTTTTAGTGATTGGTGGATCGTTGGGAAATAATGACTTACACGAAGCAAGGAAAAATACAATCAATATTAATGTATAGGTCAATAGTTTTTTCATCGTTGATTTTCCTTATCACTTTTTGCAATTAAAGCATGTTGACTCCAGAATTTTTGAGATTCTGCTCTACTTTCTTCTGTGTGGGAAGGGTCATTTACTTCCTTTGGTGCAAGTGGTCCACCAAATGCTGTAATAAGAAATGGTTTTCCTGTTTCGGCATGTGGTCTGGATATTGCAGTTATCATTCTGGTAGTTTTATCTGGTCCCCCATAATGAACCATTCTTGACTCATATGGTCTACCTCCCCCTCTATTGGCATAGTGAACTTGGTCCTCCCCGACAGGATTGTCTCCAAGAGATGGACCAATTATACCAACAGGCAATGGTGGTAAATGTTCAGGTAGAGTTAATGTTACTGGACCTTTTGCTGCCAATACTTCTGGATGAGAACCCAACCAAGATAGATGTTCAGGAGTTAGTCCATGAACATCATAATGACCATCATTCCTGAGCATTAATTGTGATTCATTTTCCCTGAGATATTGTTTGAATGATTTCATGTTTTATTTCCTGCTGCCGCTGCACCAAAGTAGAATCCAACAACAGACAAAAGAACCTCTCTGCTTTCTTTGGTATAAAGGAATCCAGAGACTGTCTG
>Ga0208161_1000177_pt1 | contig 36190 bp, 56 predicted proteins | sample CB_VirMetaG_3_FD_184538 | JGI IMG/M metagenome (GOLD analysis project Ga0208161, IMG submission 184538) | Freshwater to marine saline gradient viral communities from Chesapeake Bay - CB_1508_1S Viral MetaG (SPAdes) (version 4) | ecosystem: Environmental > Aquatic > Marine > Coastal | place: USA... | reverse complement strand
GGCTTCAGACAGCCTATTGTTACCGATGAAAATTTTACGATCATCGTCGGTCATACTAGACTGCTCGCCGCAAAAAAGTTAGGGCTTTCAGAAGTTCCGATTCATATTGCGGACGGGTTAAGCGAGGCGCAAATAAAAGCCTACCGGATCGCGGACAATCGCATTGGCGAAGAAGCTGAATGGGATCGAGAGCTTTTGCAAGTCGAGCTACACGATATCGAATCGAAAGAATACGATGTCGCGCTTACTGGATTTGATGGTAACGAGCTAAGTGAAATTATGTTCCCCTCCGATAGCTCGCCCGATGACTTTCAGTCATACGGCGAAGATATCGCAACAGAACACCAATGCCCGAAATGCGGCTATAAATGGTCGTGATGAAATTTTCGCTCGAACGGTCAAGGGAAAATTTAGATGTAATCGATTCGCAAATAGCGGAACTTTTAAAGCGTAGGGTTCAGATCGCAAGAGAGATAGTTCGATATAAGCTCGAGAACGGTTGCGCTGTTACAGACCTCGATAGAGAACAAGCGATCATAGATAGAGTCTTATCAAATACAGGAAATATGATAAGTCGAGATTCGATTCATAAGATTTACAATTTGATTTTTAAAGAGGCAAAAGATAAACGTGAAGCCTAGCTATAGGGTTCCGACATTAGACGAAATTAATGAAATACCCCCAAATGGATATAAGGCTATATCTACATTTTCGGGATGTGGGGGATCGTCTCTCGGTTATCGTATGGCAGGATTCGAAATGCTATACGCGAATGAATTTATAGACGCTGCGCGAGATACCTATATCGCAAACGCAAGCCCTAGTACCTTCGTAGATGGAAGAGATATCAGATCTGTTACAGCGGAAGATATCCTAGGAAAAATAAACTTAGAGGCAGGGCAGCTAGATTTATTAGACGGATCACCGCCGTGTGCTTCTTTTTCAACAGCCGGAAAAAGAGAAAAGGCTTGGGGTAAGGTTAAAAAATACTCAGATAAGGCTCAAAGGGTTGATGACTTATTCTTCGAGTTTGCGAGATTAGTAGAGGGCATACAACCAAAGACTTTTGTTGCGGAGAACGTATCAGGTCTTGTAAAGGGAACAGCAAAGGGCTATTTCTTAGAAATCCTATCAACGCTAAAAAACTGCGGTTATAGGGTAGAGGCGAAACTATTAGACGCTCAATGGCTTGGGGTTCCGCAAGCGCGTCAGAGGATTATATTTGTTGGCGTTCGTAATGATCTAAGACTAGCGCCCGCTTTTCCAAAGCCGTTAGCATATAGGTATACTTTAAGAGACGCGCTCCCGTGGATACACTCCGTACGACAGATCGAGGTCTACAACGAGGGAGAGCGGATAACGACCGACTCTCCGGTTCCGACGATAACGCAGTCGGGGATCGGAGCTAAACGGATCGAAAAGCATTACGTCGAAGCGGAAGCGGATATCTCGAAATACTGCACGGGTCGAGAGTGGGATAAATTAAAACAGGGCGAGCAGTCCGATAAATACTTTAACCTCGTCCGCGCAAGTATCGACGCTCCCTCTCCGACGATCTGTGCGAGTCACGGATCGCCCGGGATAGCGTCGGTAACGCACCCGCTAGAGAAGCGGAAGTTCTCGATCGCGGAACTAAAAAGGATCTGCGGGTTCCCCGACGACTTTGTATTAACGGGGTCTTATAAGCAACAATGGGAGCGTCTCGGGCGAGCAGTACCACCGGTAATGATGTTTCATATTGCTAAAACAATTTGCAACGAAATACTTATCCAATGACAAAAAAAATAGACGTTCGCAGTATTCTTTTGAAATATGCGCAGTCATTCGAAGATACAGAAGTGGCAGTTTTGCTTTCTGGTGGTATTGATTCAGCAAGCGTAATGTTTTCGATGCTCGAAGCTGGCAAAAAAGTTATTGCATATTCATTTATGCTAAATGGAAAAATGAGTTCTGACTTTGCTTACGCTCGGCGCAATGCGCGTAATTTTAATTGTGAATTCGTATCAATTATATTGCCAGACAATATAGAAACTTTGAAATTAGATCTTATTGATTTGCAAAAGTTTGGCGCGCGCACTAAAACAGATTTTGAATGCGGTTGGCCAATGCTATATGCATATCGTCAAATTACGCAGAAAATTATTGCTTCTGGAATGGGCGCGGATGGACATTTTTGCATTTCAAAAAAAGGCATGATTCATTACAGAGACCGTATTGACGAATTTAGGCTAGGCTTGTACAGAAATCCGAATTACGCTCAAGCACATATTCATAAAGCATTGGCAAAAAAATTTGAAAAAACAATAATTATGCCGTATTTGACTGATGATATGCAACAGATGTTTTTGGGTACGACATGGAACCAAGTAAATAAACCGCGACAAAAACAACCAATACTAGACTCATATCCGATTGAATTTAGCCGTATTAAAATTAGGCCTCATATAAACTTGCAACTTGGGGATAGCGGAATAGCGCAACACTTTTTTAAGTTATTAAAAACAAACTGGAATAAGAGAAATTATAAATCTCCAGTAGGTATCTATAACTTAATCACATCTGGCGTTATAAAATGAAAATTCCTAACAGCTGGACTTTCAAGACCGACGAGATTGCAATTGCATTCGACTCCCATGTTCGAGAGCAGTTACCTTGGTATGAATTAGCAACAGATGCGGTCGCTCATTTAGCAAAGCACTATATCCCTAACAACGGAGTTGTTTACGATATAGGGGCCTCTACAGGAAATATTGGAAAATCGATAAACGATATCTTAACTGCAAGAAAAGCAGCGTTGATTCCGGTAGAAGAATCTAAGGAAATGGCCGAAAGATATGACGGCCCATATGTAGAAAATTTAGTTATCAGTGATGTCTTAAATATCGAAATCGAAGAGTTCGATGTCGGGGTAATTTTTCTTACACTTATGTTTTTGCCGGTATCGATACGATACGAGTGGGTCGCTTCCTTCTACGATAAAACGAGATTAGGCGGCGCAATCATAATTGTCGATAAGGTAGAGACAGCAAGGGGTTACCTTGGAACCGCGCTCGGTCGCTTAACCTTACTCGGTAAGGTAAAAAATAACGTACCAAAAAATGAAATTATAGATAAGGAATTATCGCTCGCCGGAATTCAGCGACCGATAACGCCGTATCTATTGCCGGGCGATCCCGTAGAATTTTTTAGGTACGGTGATTTTGCGGGTTGGGTAATCGAGAAGAATTAGATGAGCGTCGATGTCCATGCGGTTGCAAAGGCCCTAAACCTTACCCCGCGCAGAGTTCAACAATTACGATCTGAGGGGTTACCTTCGCTCGGTAGAGGGCAGTACGAACTGGGCCCTTGCATGGCTTGGTATATTCGCTATCTCCAAGGCTTACTCGAGAAACGTGGCCCTAACGTCAACGCAGATACGCCCGACCTTATCGCCGAACGGACGCGATTAGCAAAAGAGCAGGGCGATAAGTTAGCAATTGAAAACTCCATCAAGCGCGGCGAATTGGTTTATGTGTCAGATGTGATACAAACATGGTCAGAACATATCGCAGGAGCAAAAGCCAAACTGTTGAGCTTACCGAGCAAGATCGCTCCGCAGTTAGTCAACCAACCGAATGCAAATGTCATCGCAGCCCGTATCCGCGCAGAAGTTGATACCGCCCTCATTGAACTCGCCGAAAGTAACGACGAGTATCTGGGAAGCGTTGAGACAAGCGAAGAGACTATGGAGACCGCCGCCGAAGCTGACGATCTCGGAGTGGTCGGACAGTTATCGTAGACTCTCGAGCGAATCGTCCGCAGAGCCCGGCTATTGGCGAACTGCTCGCGCACCGTACCAGCGCGGCATCATGGACGCCGTTACCGATGAGGCGATTCGCGAAGTCTGGGTGATGAAGTCGGCGCAAGTCGGTTGGACGGAGATCCTGAACAACGTCATCGGGTTCCACGTTCATCAAGACCCTGCGCCGATGCTGCTCGTGCAGCCCACGCTCGAGATGGCAGAGTCGTGGAGCAAAGATCGACTCGCCCCGATGGTCAGGGATACGCCGGTACTCACCGAACGTATCGCCGACCCAAAGTCACGCGACAGCGGCAACACGCTGCTGCACAAAAAATTCACGGGCGGTCACTTAACGGTGGCGGGCGCGAATAGCCCGTCAGGGTTAGCGAGCCGTCCGATCCGCATCGTGCTATTTGATGAGGTCGATCGCTACCCATCGAGCGCCGGAACGGAGGGCGACCCGATTTCATTGGGCAAGAAACGTACCACGACATTCTGGAACCGAAAGGTTTTAGCAGGGTCTACGCCTACGATTAAAGGGAGTAGCCGAATCGAAGCGGGATTTGAATCAGGCGACCAAAGATTCTATTACGTTCCTTGCCCCCATTGCGGAGAGTTTCAAAGGCTAATCTGGTCGCAGGTGAAGTGGCCCGAAGGCCAACCGGAACTCGCTGAGTATGTATGTGTCCACTGTGCTGCGGTCTTAACCGAAGCCGATAAACCGGAAATGCTCCAACAAGGAGAATGGCGTGGTAGCAGAGAGTTTACTGGCATTGCTTCGTTCCATATATCAGAGCTGTATAGCCCTTGGTCAACTTGGTCGGAAATGGCTGTCGCGTTTGTTCGGGCCAAAAGATTTCCCGAAACCCTCCAAACGTGGATCAACACGAGTCTCGGTGAAACTTTTGAGGAGCGGGGCGAAGAGGTCGAAGCAGTCGGCCTCGCGCAAAGGCGTGAAGCCTACAGCGTAAACTCGATCCCGCAAGCGGTCTTAATGTTGACCGCAGGCGTTGACGTACAAGATGACCGATTAGAGATCAGTGTCTGGGGTTGGGGTCGTGACGAAGAAGCGTGGCTCATTGATCATGCGATCTTACACGGCGACCCCGGCTCGGAATCATTATGGGCTGATCTCGATGGCTATATGGCTCGCCCTCGACAAACCGAGGACGGTCGCAAGCTAATACTCGAGGCGGTCGCTGTCGATTCGGGCGGTCACTTCACGCAACAGGTTTATCAATACTGCGCTCGACGTAAATCGAGACGCATCTGGGCGATTAAAGGCGCAGGTGGCTTCGGTCGATTGATCTGGCCGAAGCGAGCAGGGAGAGCAGGACGTACTAGCGCGCAGGTGCATATCGTTGGCGTAGATACCGCGAAGGATGTGCTCTACGGAAGATTGAAGCGCATACATCAAGCCGGTGCGGGGTTCCTGCATTTTCCGGTGAGCGTCGATGAGGTTTATTTTGATCAGTTGACCGCCGAGACATTGATCTATCGTATGGTGCAAGGCCGTCGTGTGCGATCATATAAGCCTCGGACAACTGGATCTCGAACAGAAGCTCTCGATTGTATGGTCTACGCTTATGCGGCTTTCATCGGTCGTAACGGTCCGATGATTCTGCCAAACAGAGCAGCGGAGCCTGTCGAGGTAAAACAGGAAGAGCCGAAAGCAACACAACCGATGCGTCAGGTAATGAGACCTCGCGCTGGCGGCTGGGTGAATGGATGGAGATGAGCATATGGCGAATCTTTTTGACACAGTAAATTATGCGACGAGGGAACCGGACTCCCTAGAGGCCGGTGACCGCTGGGCATGGAAACGCACCGATCTCATCAGTGATTATCCGTCCTCGGCTTATTCTCTAAGCTACATTTTTCGTCGAGAGATTACAGGCGAGCGTATCGCGATTACCGCCTCGGCAGGCAGCGACGGATATTTGGTTGAAGTATCTTCCACCACCACTGCCGCCTATAACGCAGGGCGTTATCATTGGGATGCGTACATCACGCGCACCTCTGATTCGGCGCGTATTAAGGTAAATAGCGGAACCCTCGAGGTTAAACCGAACAAGGCGACATCCTCGGATGATCCGAGGTCATTTGCCCAGATCTGTCTCGATAACATTGAGACTTATCTGCAAGATCCGACTAATATCGCAGCTGCAAGTTATAGCATCGCAGGTCGCTCGCTGTCTCGATGGAGCCGTCAGGATTTATTCGTTGAGCGCGAACGTCTGCGTGGCGAGGTCGCTCGCGAGCAACAAGCCGAGCAATTAGCGCGAGGTATGAGTACCTCGAGCACGATTCGCGTGAGGTTCACATAATGGGCCTCCTTGATGTATTCCGAAAGCCGATCAAGCCACAGCGTCGAGCCTATGATGCGGCTAACGTCGGGCGGTTGTTTTCCGATTGGCTTACGCTTACGAAATCCGCTGATAGCGACATCCGCTATAGCCTACGAGCGATGCGTGCTCGCTCGCGTGACCTCTGCCAGAATAACGATTATGCGCGTCGATATTTAGATCTCGTCCGCACAAACGTAGTCGGGCCAAAGGGGATTACTTTACAAGTGCGTGCTCGAGAAAATAACGGAGCACTTGATCAGACGGCAAATCAAATTTTAGAAGCAGCGTTTTATGCGTGGGGATACCCGAGCGTCTGCACCGTTGATGGCCGACTCTCATGGGTAGATTGTCAGCGAATGTTCATCGAGAGCGTCGTGCGCGATGGCGAGTGCTTCGTTCTATTTGTTGAGGATCGAGCCAATCCGTATCGGTTCCGCTTACAGTTTCTTGATCCTGATCTAATCGATCAAGAAAAAAACGAGGTACTAAAGAACGGCAATCAGATCCGCATGGGCATTGAGGTTGATGCGGCTGGTAGACCAATCGCTTACTATGTAAAGATCAAACACCCTGACGATTATCAAATGGGTGCTGCGCCTTATATCAAAGACGAGCGTATCCCTGCCGAGCGGATGATTCACGCTTTCCGTCCCGACCGTATCGGGCAAACTCGAGGAACGCCGTGGACATCGACCTCGATGACGCGATTAAAAATGCTCGGTGGCTACGAAGAAGCCGAGCTTGTCGCAGCGCGAATCAGTGCATCGAAGATGGGATTTTTCGTTAGCGAATCTGGCGACGAATATCAGGCAGACGGAACCAATGCGGACGGGACTTTGAACATGGACGTTCAGCCCGGCACGTTTAACCAACTCCCCGCTGGGGTGGACTTTAAGAGCTATGATCCGCAGCATCCGTCGACTGCGTTCCGCGACTTTGAAAAAGCAATGCTGCGCGGTATCGCATCGGGCTTGGGCGTGTCTTATACCTCGCTTGCTAATGATCTCGAGGCTGTGAGCTATTCGAGTATTCGACAAGGTTTGCTCGAGGAGCGCGATCAGTGGCGATCTGTACAGCATTGGATGATCGAGCACTTTTGTCAGCCGGTCTATTTAAGATGGTTACGGCAGACGCTCGATTCGGGAATCGTAAATCTGCCAGCTAATAAATTCTTTAAGTTCGCTGCGACGATTTGGGTTCCTCGCGGATGGCAATGGGTCGACCCCCGCAATGAGGCCGAAGCGCAGATTATCGCCATCAATAACGGCTTAATGACTAAGACACAAGCACTCGCCGAGCGCGGTCTTGATCTCGAGGATGTATTACTCGAGCAGCAGTCAGAGCAAGAGTTGAGCAGCAAGATCGCACCGGATAGCGCAGGCTCGATAGCGAGCGATTCGGAGCAAGCGTTCACGGGAATCCAGATCACCGCAATGATCGAGATTCTCGCAAAGGTGAAGGACGGCACGCTTCCGAAGGACAGCGCAATCCAGATCTTGATTCAGTCGTTCCCGATTACGATGGACGATGCGAAGAAGATGGTCGACCCGATTCAGCCGGTCGCACAGCAACAGGGGGTCGCCAATGGCAGCAACGCATAATTTTGTTTGCGAGCAAGGCGCGACCTTCAGCCGACAGATTACTTGGCTGGATAGTAACGGCGCACCTCTCGATCTCACAGGGTACACAGCTCGGATGCAGGTACGCGCTACCGTAGATGCCTCATCAGCATTATTTAATCTGACATCGGGCGCAGGAGATATAACACTAGGTGGTGCAGCAGGGACGATCACCATTGCGATCAGTGCGACTGCGACCGCAGCTGTTGCCGCAGGTTGCTACGTTTACGATCTCGAGCTAGTCGATGGCGCAACCGTATATCGATTGCTACAAGGCGAGTTCGAGGTCGATGCCGAGGTGACGCGATGAGCGAGCGTCTAATTATCGACGAGACCTTGCAATCGGTTGTTATCGAAGACGTTAACCAAGAGCTTGTCGTGCGCACGGCATGGCCCGAAGGCGCACGCAAAGGCGCGAATACCGATATCACATCGCTGACCGGCCTTACGGGTGCGATCTCGGAGGTTGATTCTATTCAGTTTGACGTTGACGCAGGCATCACGCCTACCGAAGGTCAAATATCGTGGAATCAAGACTATTCGACGATTGACGTCGGAATGAACGGCGGGTCGGTCAACCAGTTTGTCGGATTCCATAGTTACTATCGCATTAAGGCTTCAGCCGCAATAACGAAAGGTCAGCTTGTGATGTTCACAGGCGCGGTCGGTGCATCAGGCGTACTGACCGGCGCACCGGCCTCTGGCCTCAGTGACGGCCTTTTCGTTATGGGCGTCGCCGCCGCCAACATTTCTAACAATGGATTCGGTGAGGTTACTGCCTTTGGTCTAGTTCGTGGCTTTGACACGACAGGCGGCGATGAAGAATGGGAGCAGGGCGACATCCTGTACTACGACCCAACCGTGACGGGCGGGTTAACGAATGTCGCGCCGACAGCCCCTACGCCACGTGTCGTCGTAGCCTCTGTCGTCAACGCTGGCCCCGGCGGGTCAGGGTCTATCTTTGTCCGACCGACCTTTGAGCCGAACTTAAACCAACTCTCAGATGTTTCAGCAATATCGCCTGTCGCAGGATCGGTGCTGATCTATGACGCCACGCAAACGCGATGGGAGGCTACGACGCTCACTGCTGGCTCAGGCGTTACGATCACAAACGCTAATGGTGCAATCACTATTGCGGCTCCCGAGACAGGAACCGTTACGAGTGTCGGTACAGGGACAGGGCTAACAGGTGGCCCGATTACCTCGAGCGGTACAATCTCGCTCGCGAACACCGCTGTTGCGTCAGGCTCTTATGGCAGCGCATCGAGCGTGCCAACCTTTACGGTAGATGCACAAGGTAGGCTGACGGCTGCCTCGAATACCTCAATCGCTATCGCGAACACAGCGGTCAGCGGTCTCGGTACGCTTTCGACGCAGAACGCAAACAACGTAAGCATTACGGGCGGCGCGATCTCGGGTATTACTGATCTCGCGATTGCCGATGGCGGGACAGGAGCCTCGGACGCTGCGACGGCACTCTCTAATCTCGGAGGCACTCCGACTACTCGCACGATTAGCGCAGGCACGGGACTATCTGGCGGGGGTGATCTTTCAACCAATCGCACATTAAGTCTCGCGAATACGGCTGTCACTGCTAACACTTATGGCTCGGCATCTGAAGTCGGCACGTTTACTGTTGATGCGCAGGGGCGTTTAACCGCAGCATCGAACACCTCGATTGCGATTGCGAATACCGCTGTCTCGGGTCTTGGCACAATGTCAACGCAAGACTCGAGCAACGTCTCGATCAGCGGGGGCAGTATCACCGGCATTACCGATCTTGCAGTCGCTGACGGCGGGACGGGAGCATCGAGCGCGACAGATGCTCGAGTGAACCTTTTGCCATCGTACACAGGGAACGCCAGCAAGGTGCTCGCGATCAATGTCGGCGGTACAGATGTCGAGTGGATCGCAGCCGGCGGCGTCGGTACGGTTACGAGTATCACCGCTGGAACGGGACTAAATGGCGGGACAATCACCTCGAGCGGAACGATTGATCTCGCGAATACCGCTGTGACGCCAAATAGTTATGGGAGCGCAACACAGGTTGCAACCTTCACGGTAGATCAGCAAGGCCGATTGACTGCCGCATCCAACGCGACGATTGCGATTGCGAACACCGCAGTTAGCGGTCTCGGCACGATGTCTACGCAAGATGCTAACAACGTCGCGATCACTGGCGGCTCGGTCGGCGCGGTAACATATGCTCCCGCAGCCACAGCAACGCCAGCGAATAACGGCGATATGGTTTTCGAGCTAACGGATAACAGCACGCTTACGATCAAAGTAAAGGGTAGCGACGGCACGGTGCGTGTTGTTGCGCTGACACTGACCACCACCGCAGAATCGTTCCTGCGGCTCGAATGAGGTATTAAAGCATGGCTGACAAAAAGATAAGCGCGCTGACCGCGTTGATTCAGGCGAACGTCGACACCGCCAATGACGTGCTGCCCATCGTCGACACGAATGCGACGGAGACCAAAAAAGTGACGCCCGCTGCGCTCGTCGGCGCGGCTGCGGCTGCGGGTCTCACGAATGTGGACATCAACAGCGGCACGATCGATGGTGTGACCATCGCGACGTCAGACATCACTGTCGGCTCGGGTAAAACGCTCAATGTTTCGGGCGGCACGCTCACCCTCGCCAATGATCAAATCAGCGGTGATAGCGTCGAGGGCGGTACGATCAATGCGATTACGATCAACACGCTCGGCGGTACGACCGCGAATGTAACCACCGTCAACGCCACCACCGTTGACGCCACCAACGTCGAAGTCACCAACGTCAAGGCCAAAGACGGCACGGCGGCGATCACGATTAGCGATTCGTCGGGTAACGTCGGGATTGGGACGGCGAGTCCGTTATCAATATTGCAAGTGGGGGATGGCACTGATGCCATTGCCATGACGGGTACGGCTCCACTTCTTGCAGTAAAAGGCGCGTCATTTTCAACGGGGCTTATTGTTCGCCGCGACGGTTTCGCGGAAGCGGGAATTCAATCTAGTGGCACTGGCAATTTTGGCACATGGACTAGCCATGATGTTGTTTTCACGACTAACGGCTTCGAACGGATGCGTATCGACACATCCGGCAACGTCGGGATCGGCGGGACTGCGGCAGCATTTTCAAAACTTCAAATAACAGGAACGCTAGCCGAAGGAAGCGGGTTTACAATTCCTTATAATTTAAACGGAACAATTCCAAGCACAGCTACGACGGCATATGGCTATTACAGTACGCCGACGACCGCAGCAGCGTCATTTACGCTGACAACCTTAAATCACTTTTTCGCCAACCCGCCTGCATTTGGCGCTGGCTCAACCGTAACTAATCAATACGGTTTTCACGCTGGTTCAACGCTTACCGGAGCCACCAACAACTACGGCTTTTACTCCAACATCGCCTCTGGCTCTGGCCGCTACAACTTCTATGCAGCGGGGACTGCTGACAATTACTTTGCGGGCAACGTCGGTATTGGGACGACGCCGGGGGCAAAGTTAGACGTTTACAATTCAGCCGCCGCAGCAGCCAATAATGAAGTATTGCGCCTTCGGTATAACACTGCTGTCACGCCCGGAACAAGCGGCGACCTCAATTTTACTAATGCAGCAGGAACTGTATTAGGGCGAATTTCTAACATTGTTGAGGACGGTAGTAACGTCGGCCTTGGGTTCAGCACTTTTAGTTCCAGTCTCGCGCAGCGCGTTTTGATTAGCGGCAATGGCAACGTCGGGATTGGGACGAGTTCGCCTAACAAATCCAGTTTATCTACCGCTCTGACGGTCAACACCGGAACGGCTGGGAATTATTCTGCGGTAGAGTGGGCAAGCGGTGACACGCTCAACTACCACATCAGCGCTAACAACTCGGCAATTTACCATGTTGCTGCCGGTACACGACCTTGGATTGTGTATACCAACGGCGGCGAAAGGATGCGTATTGACTCCTCCGGCAACGTCGGGATCGGCGGGACGGCGCTGGCTTATGCAAAAGTTGATGTTTCCGGCACATACCCAAGCGGCTCGGCAACAAGCGCAGCCTTTTATGCTCGTGGAACTGTTCCCAGCGGATCAACGGCTGATTATGTTGGTGCATGGGTAGCGGGTGGAACTGCTGCATCCGCGTTTACTTTGGCTCGCGCACAAGGATTCTTATACAGCGGAACAGCTGTTGGCGCTGGTTCAACAATTACAAATCAATACGGGTTTCGTGCAACCAGTGGTGTTACTGGGGCGACTAATAACTACGGCTTCTACTCCGAAATCGCCTCTGCCGCTAACCGCTGGAACTTCTATGCAGCAGGTACGGCGCAGAATTACATGGCTGGCAATTTGCTTCTTGGGGTATCGTCACCCGGTTACACAAGCAGATTTGTTTCTCGGGGGGCAACTTCAGACTCAACTGCTTGGCATATCTACGGCGAAACAAGCGCAGGAACTTATACCCTTTCTGTTAGAAATGACGGAAAATTTTATACGGGAATTGCCGCAAGTTCGCCTTATAACGACACGACGGCAAACGCCGCAAATGTTGTGGTTGATTCTAACGGTCTTTTACAAAGATCAACGTCATCGCTCCGCTACAAATCAGATGTTGCAGACGCTACGCACGGCCTTGCCGATGTGTTGAAACTTCGCAGCGTTACCTACAAAGCCAAGAACAGCGGCGACACCGTATTCGGCGGCTTGATTGCCGAGGAAGTACATGACGCTGGGTTAACCGAGTTTGTGGCTTACGACAACGAAGGCCGACCGGATGCATTGCATTACGGAAACATGGTCGCACTGCTTGTGAAAGCTGTACAGGAATTGAAGGCTGAACTAGACACACTGAAAGGTAACATATGATTGAACTAAAACTCACCGTCGAAGAAATCAACGCGATTTTAGGCGTCCTCGGCGACCTACCCACAAAATCCGGTGCTTGGCCCTTGGTGCTAAAGATCAAGGAACAGGCCGAATCTCAAGCGAAGGAGACTGACGATGGCACAGTTTGATTGGACGATCAGACAAATCGAAGCCCAGAAGATTGACGATCTCGATGATGTGGTCGTGACCGTTTGTTTTGATATCAATGCAGATGAGGACGGACTCAAAGGTTTCGTCCAAGGCGACACCAAGTTGCTGCCGCCGGACGCGCAGAGCTTTGTCGAGCTTGCTGACATTATCGAAGCGCAGGTCATTGCGTGGACGAAAGACGCTTTAGGCGAAGACGGCGTGGCGCGCTTTGAAGGTATGGCGCAGACGCAGATCGATAACCAAAAGGTCGCGCAGCCGAAAGTCGTGGCACTCCCGTGGAAGCCGGTCGAAGACGAGGCGGCGTAATGGACTGGCGCACGCTAAAAGGCGCACTGCGGTCGCGCACGGTATGGTGGAATATCCTGCTCGCGTTGCTCGCGAGCCTAGAAATGTTTGCGGGCAATCTGACCGTATTGTTTGGGCAGGATGTCGCCGCTTCGATCCTTTTGATCGGCGCGCTCTGTAACCTTGTGTTACGCACCGTTACGACGCAACCGCTGGCAGATAAGTAAGTGGCAGTTGATCTCCAACCGACCGAGGCGATGGCAGAAGAAGCCCAGCGCGGTCTCGATTGGCGCGAAGAATTCGGGCGTGGTGGTACGGAGGTCGGCGTTGCTCGCGCTTGAGATATTAGTAATCGCAAAAATTTATCACCCGAGACAGTACGTCGCATGGTGAGTTATTTCGCGAGACACGAGGTCGATAAACAAGGCGAAGGATTTTCGCCCGGCGAGGATGGATATCCGAGCGCAGGGCGTATCGCATGGGCTCTATGGGGTGGAGATTCGGGTAAGTCGTGGGCAAATGCTAAAAGCAAACAGCTCGAGAATGAGGGTCGTAATATGGACGATATTGAAAAACGCCACGTTGTCGCTGTGGTTGAAGATGAGGCGACAGTAACGGTTACCTTTACCAAATCGGAATACGATATGGATGAGTCCGAGGAAGCGGATGCTGCTATCGAGACAGTAGAGGAAACCTTTGAGGAAGGTGAGCGACCCTTAGATCCCTCGGGTAAAGAGCCGTGGGAGGAAGGATACGCTGGCCCTGCTAAACGCAGAGGGCCAACCGAGCGCATATTCCGTAATGCGACATTCGAGCGGGAGACGGTAACCGAGGATCGTCGAGTCACTCTCGCGTTCTCGAGCGAAATGGAAGTGGATCGCGGGTGGGGCTATGAGGTACTCGATCACTCGCCCAGCGCGATCAATACAGAATTTATTGGCAGCGGTCGTGCGCCGTTGCTAGTAGATCACGACATGGCCGATCAGGTCGGTGTCGTGGAGCAGATTGAACTTGGCGGTGATCGCGTGGCACGCGCTCGAGTGCGCTTTGGGAAAAGCAAACGAGCCGAGGAGATCTGGCAAGACGTGAAAGATGGTATTCGTTCAAATGTTTCTGTTGGTTACGTCATCACCGAGATGGTGCAGGACGGGGAGCGCGAGGGTCGGGAGATCTTCCGTGCGACCAGTTGGCAACCTCTCGAAATCTCTATCGTGTCAATTCCAGCGGACACTAGCGTCGGCGTCGGGCGTTCTATCGAATCGCCAGCACCGGAGCCGGTTCCGTCAATTTCAATCAAGGAGACAACTATGTCTGAAGATATCAACAGCGTCCGAGAGGACGCAGCAAAGGCAGAGCGCAGTCGCGTTTCTGCGATCATGGAGCTTGCGAGCCGTCACAATCAACGTGAGTTCGGCGAGCAGGCTATTCGCGACGGCGCATCATTGGATCAGTTCCGTGGCGCGTTGCTCGATAAGGTTGGCAGCAAGCCGCTCGCCGTGGACAACGAAATCGGCCTCACTGATAAGGAAGTGCGCCAGTTCTCGTTCGTTCGTGCGATCCGCGCTCTCAGCAACCCGCAAGACCGTCAGGCTCAACGCGAAGCTGCGTTCGAGTTCGAGGCCTCGCAAGCTGCTGCTGCGAAGGAAGGCCGCGACAGCCGTGGCATTATGGTTCCGGCTGACGTTCTCTATCGTGATCTGACTACCTCGACCGCCTCGGGTACGTCGAAAGCGGGTTATACGGTAGCGACCGATCTTTTGGCCGACCGCTTTATCGATGTGTTGCGTAACAAAATGGTGTTGAACACGCTCGGTGCGCAGTTCCTCACCGGCTTGCAGGGCAACATCGCGATTCCTCGTAAGGCCACTGGTGCGACCTCGTACTGGGTTGGCGAAAATGCCGCCCCGACCGAAGGCACGATGACCTTTGATCAGGTCACGATGACTCCGAAAACCTTGGCTGCTTATGTCGATTATTCCCGTCGCTTGATGCTTCAATCCTCACTGGACGTTGAAGCGATGGTGCGTAACGACTTGGCCTCGAGCATCGCGGTTGCGATGGACGGGGCTGCCGTGGCGGGTTCGGGAAGCAACAAGCCGACCGGCGTGTTGAACACCTCGGGCATCGGCTCGGTGACCCTCGGCTCGAACGGCGGTGCGCCGACTTGGGCAATGGTCACGGACTTGGTGAAGGAAGTGGAAATCGACAACGCGCTGAACGGCGCGGCGGCGTTCCTCACCAACGGTCAGGTTAAGGCGAAGATGGCGAACACCCCACGGCAGGCCTCTGGCGTTGAGGGCAACTTCATCCTCGGCGCAGACCTTGCCAACCTGTTCGGCTATCCGCTCGTGGTGTCGCAGCAAGTTCCGTCGAACCTGTCGAAAGGCACGGCTTCGGGCAGCTTGTCGGCGATGATTTTCGGCGTGTGGTCCGACCTGTTGGTCGGTCAGTGGTCGGGCATCGACTTGATGGCTGACCCGTATACGGGCAGCAAGGAAGGCACGGTCCGCATTGTGGCATTCCACGATTGCGACTTCGCCGTCCGTCACGTTGAGTCGTTCGCCGAGTGCAACGAAATTATCACCACCTGATAATTTGCACTGAAACAGCTAATGCTTGATTTAGCTGCATTGAAGGACCGTCATCGAGGGCAGCGTTGCGTTGTCCTCGGTGGCGGTCCCACCTTGATCGGTGATATCAAAGTTATCCGACCGAGGTTTCAATCGACGGGAGTATGGATCGGAGTAAATCAACACACGCTCCTGCTCCCGCTCGATTACATTGTTTTTCAAGATCGGGAGCTATATCCGATCCTTGTCGGCCACGCGCCCATCATTACGCATCATCGAGACTGTGCTGACATTTGGTCGGGAATCTGTCCTGACTTCGGGTTCTCTGGCGGCACTGCGGTATGGATTGCCGACTGGATGGGATTCGACGAGATCGTAATTTGCGGTTGCGATGATTACATGAGCGACCGAAGATACTGGCACAGCAAGATCGGGGATCGAGGACTCGAGCAAGGTATTACGCAAGCGAGCGTCTGGACTCGAGTTTATGATCGATTGCAGCGACCGGATCGAGTGCGAGCAGTTTCTGGAAACGTCACAAAGGTATTCGGAACTTATGAAAGTTGAGATGAAGCGATCCCGACTCTACGGCGGTCAAACGCTCGAGGTCGGACGGGTTGCCGAGGTCGATGACGCCTTCGGCAAATGGCTTTTATCTAAAGGCTACGCAGTACCGTATGGCCTAAAGTTCGAGATTCCTAACGTGCGCGAAATGGTGAAACGTGGACGCCCGAAAAAAGGAAGTTGAGCACTACGTCCAAGCCTATCGTGACCCCTCCTATCGAATGGGCGACGGTCGGCTTCGGGCGATGACCGATATCCTCAAGAGATATCAGGGATCGTTCCTCGATGTAAGCACGGGGCGCGGCGAATTGATGCGGGTTGCTCAGACCTTTGGATTTCGTCCAGTATACGGCACGGAGGCGGTTCCAGAGCTGTGCAATGATCGGGTGCTTAACGCCACCATCGACGAGCTGCCATTCCCTGATAAGAGCTTTGACGTCGTTTCCTGCATTGATGTCATCGAGCATATCCTCAAGCCCGATATCCCGATTGGCCTACGAGAACTTGAGCGCGTAACGAAAGGCACATTGCTAATCGCTGCGGCTGACTTCCCTGATTATCGTAACGGCGTCAATCTGCACCCATCTGCTCGACCCTATCGAGAGTGGGATGCTTTGTTCCGTGAAGTATTTACCGGCAACGTCGAGATCGTAGGCATTACGAGTACGAGTCAAGTCTGGAGTGTTACCTATGACCGTTGAGAGCGCATCCGATATTCTTGCGATGTTCTCCGACGCAGCGGTGACCTTCACATATAAAAGCCGAGGCACGCGCTATGTTATGCGCGGGATTTTCGATAACGACTATCTCGATGTCGATATCGACGAGGCTGATTACGCAAGCTCGCAGCCTCGAATCATGCTCCCGACCTCCGTGCTCCCGTGCGAGCCAGCGGCAGGCGATAGGGTGTACTACGACGGCGAGGTATATATCGTGCGGAACTTTGAAGATGATGGAACCGGCGTAACGGTTCTCGTTCTCGAAGTGACCACCGACCTCGATGCGCCATGACATTTGAAAGTGCATTTGATCGTCGCGCAATGGTCTCGGCCTCGGACTGGGGCACGAAGGCGATCTATAAGGCGAGCGGTACGCGCTATACGATTACGGGCATTTTGGATAAACCCTATCGGGGCGTGAATGTTACCGATGCGGAGTTTGCGAGCAACACGCCAATCTTTACGATCCCGACCGCATCGCTTCCCTGTAAGCCTGCGGTGGGCGATTACTTGTTGCTTGATAAACAATCTTACAAGGTTCGGAATTTTCGAGCCGACGGGACAGGGATTACCGTACTGCATCTCGAATACTTAACGGAACTCGAGATCGCGACGGTTAACAACCTACTGACCGAAGCCGGTGGCAATATGCTGCTCGAGGACGGCGGCTTTATCTTGCTCGAATTGAGGAACGCTTAATGGCTCACGCACGAACACAAATTCGAGACGCTGTTGTAACGATCCTTGAGAACGCGACGGTTGCAGATACGGTCTCGAAGTCTAGGGTCTATCCGATCCCAGCGAACACAGTCTCAATGGCGTTAGTCTATACAAACTCCGAGACCGTGCTCGAGACTACGCTAACGTATCCGCGCAAGTTCAATCGCGAGTTAACACTAAGCATTGATTGCGTGGCGAGAGACTCGGATTATTTAGATGATCGACTGGATCGCTTATGCGAGGCAGTCGAAAACGCTATCGGCGCGGATAACACGCTCGGTGGTGTTGTAAAGGATTGCGTGTTAAGCGACACGCAAATCACGCTCGACTTCAGCGGCGATGCGCCAATAGGGTCGGCAAAGATGCAGTTCCGCGTTATGTACCGGACTGCGGAAACTAACGCAGGAACTATCATTTCTTAGGAGACAAATATGGCTACACATCACGGAACGGAAGGTCTTGTTAAGGTTGACAGCGCAACGGTCGCAGAGGTCACCGGCTTTACCTTTACGCTAACAGCGGAATATGCCGAGGATACAACCCTCGCTGATACCGATAAGACCTATAACACCATTGCGATCAAGAGCTGGTCGGGCAACTTATCGTGCTTCTGGGATGAGACCGACACGAACGGACAAGTCGCTCTTGTGCCGGGCTCAGACATCGCACTGAAGCTCTATCCCGAAGGCGCAACCTCTGGCGACACCTATTATTATGGTAACGCCTTGATCACTGATATTACTCGCACAGTTAGCCGTGGCGCGATCACGGAGATTACGTTTAACTTTATCGGAAACGGTGGACTGACTACTGGAACCGCTAGCTAATAGGTGATAAATGAACTGGAAAGATAAGGCGAAATCGCAATTCGCCGAACGTCGAACGGCTGACACTCTTGTTGCTATACCTGTCCCGTCATGGGAAACGCAGGTATATTTTTGGCCTGATATGACCTTGGCCGAACGACGCGAAATCTTCATGCTTGCAAAGCAAAAAGGTGATGAGACGGTGCTTGATCTCGAAGCGATGGCGGTTACATTGATCGTCAGAGCGCGAGATAAAGAAGGGAAGCGTCTGTTCAATAGAGCCGAGCGCATGGAGTTGATGAATGAGTATGATCCCGAAGTTATAGCGGAGATCGTCTCAGCAATGAACTCTCCAGTTCTGTCGATTGAGGACGCCGAGGGAAACTAAGAGAGGACGGGCATCTCCGAGCGATTTATGCTCTCGCGCTTCGGATGCACGTCCTACCAGACCAAATTCTAGAGATGACAGAGAGCGACTTCTACCATCTTCTTGCTGCCTGTAAATTAGAGCAAGAGGATCAGGAGCAGGCATGGCGAAAGCACAGGTAACGATCTCGGCTGTTGATAAAACACAAGCCGCCATTAATTCTGCCCTCCGTGGGATGAAGTCCGTTGAGCGCGCATCAAAACTTACAGCAAAATCAATAAATCTTGCGTTTGGATTTTTGACCGGCGGCGTTATTGTTAGTGCTTTTAGGAAGGTAACAGAAGCCGCAAAGAAAACAGAGGAAGGCCAGCGAGCTTTATTAGAAATGAATAAAGCCTTGCGCGATCCCGCGCTTGTAGCTGCCGCAGAAAATTTAACCAACATTCTTATTACGGGATTTACCGAGGCAGTTAAGAAGGCCGCGAAGTTTATAAAATTTATTAGAGCCGAAATGATTAGTCTCGGAATGATAGGGCCGGGAGAAACAGCGCAGGATGCGGCGGCTGTTATCCGTGGACAGATAAGAGAACAAGAGGCGGCACTTGCTTCGATTCAAAACCCACAAGCTGGTATGGCTACTTTTTTTTCTGAGCAATTACAAAAAGATTTCAAAACAGCAAAATCTTCTATTGAAACTCAAATATCATTACTACAAAAACAATTACAAATAGTCGAATCTCTCGCGGATGAAGAAGCGAAAAGAGATGCCGAACGTATTGATAGAATTTTAAGAGAAGAAAAGCTATTAAGCACATTAACGGGGGTAACTGTTTCTTCTACTAAAAAAGTAGCAACGTCAGGATTACAGGCTTTATATCAAAAATGGGACAGCATCACCGCAACGGCTATCAAAAAACAAGCAGATGCTTTTAGAGAGTTTCGCTCCATTATTGATGAGCAAGTTCGATCGACGGGAATGAGCATCGAAGAAGCAAACATTAGGCTAAGAGAAGCCCTTGATAGTATTTTATCAGAGGTAAAAATAACAAGTAAAAAAACTTATATTGAACAAGAAAAAACCGTTGATCAAATAACAATTTTTGCAGAAGAGGCCGCAAAGAATATGCAGTCTGCATTCGCAAACTTCTTATTTGATCCGTTCCAAGACGGCTTGCGTGGGATGCTTAAAGGATTTATCGATACGATTCGCCGAATGGTTGCTGAGTTTGCGGCAAGCCAAATCCTCAAATTTTTCTTTAGTCCTTTTACAGGCAGCAAGGGGTTCCTTGGTAGCTTTGCAAAATATGTAACGGGTGAACCGCGAGCAATGGGCGGCTCTGTCATGGGAGGGCGTCCGTACCTAGTCGGCGAGCGAGGCCCTGAGCTATTCGTGCCGGGCAGTAACGGGAGTGTTGTTCCGAATAACCGCATGGGTGGCTTTACGCTTGCGCCGGTTTACAATATCGACGCTCGAGGAGCTACCGCTGATCTGCAACAGGCGTTGCCCGGAATTCTCTCGGAGAACAACCGACGCATCTTTGATGAACTCGACAGACGCTATGGGATAGGCCGATGACAGACTATGTACTCCCGCCCGATTTAGTCGCCGCAGAAGTCGAGTGGTCGCTATTCGACAACACGGCGGTATTTTCATCACCGCTTTCGGGAGCGGTTCGTACCGTCTCTCGCCCCGGCACTCGCTGGGGGGCGCGATTAGTATTCCGCTCCGTTAGCGATCAGAACCGTCGCCGATTGATGGCGTTGATCGCGATTTTGCGAGGACGCGCTAATCGTTTATGGATTACCGATCCTGCATATACTTTAGCGGGTTCGTTCTCTTGCCCCGAGCTTCTTACGAATAACGCAGCGGTAGTAAATACAACAGGCTATAGCTCGAGCAATGCGGAGTTAGCCCTATCGGCTGATAGCCACCTCGGGCTTCGCTTAACTCGTACCGGCGTAACCGCTAATCGCTATGTTTATCAGGCGGCATCAACGACCGTTAGCAGTGCTCCTTATGCCGTTCGTATGTTGCTTGCTTCTGGTAATGGCCCTGTGCGTGCCTCTATCGAAGCGGGTACTACGCAAGGCGCAACCGATGTGCTTAATGGAGCAACTCGAAGCTCTGCGGGTATGTATGTTGACTCCTTTACCGCATCGGGCACAAGCACGCATATTTCGTTTCACGATTACACACTGACAAGATCGGCAGGAGATTTTCAATTCCTATCATGGGTTTCCGCTGCTCGATGCGCATTGGTTAACGGCTCATCACAAACGGGCAGCACTCTTATAATTGACGGACTGCCGACCTCGACAAACGGACTCGCTCGAGCTGGCGATTGGTTCGAGGTTAACGGTGAGTTAAAAAGATTAACCGCTGATCTGAACTCCGATTCCTCTGGCAACGGGGTTTTAATTTTCGAGCCAACGCTTCGCTCATCACCTGCGACAAATTCCCCTGTCATTTTTCGCTCTCCGATGGGACGGTTTCTTTTAGCAGAAGGCACTACGAGCTGGGGGACACGTCCGGGCATTATCTCTGACATCGAGATATCGATTATTGAGGACATCACATGAGTCGTATCCTTTCGGCGACAAATGCGACTGAAGCTGATAAGCCTGCGATCATCGCAGTCGTTATGGCTGACCTTGATTTTGTATCTGGAATGGTGCGAGTTCACGATGGCTCGGGGACACTAATAAGTGGCGGCAATACTTATCTCGGAGCAGGTCAATTCGCTGGCGTTGACATTATTGATGAAAATATCGATATAGTTGCTCGCGGATTAAAGCTCACGCTCTCAGGAGTTGATTCGTCTCTTGTATCTGTCACGATGACAGAGGTTTATCAAAATCGTGATGTCACTTTATATTTAGGCTTTGTTGATTCTTCTACCGGAGCACTCATCGACACTCCCGAAATAATTTGGGAAGGTCGAATGAATCAGATGATGATGAAGATCAATAATGGTACAGCGGTCATTGAGCTAACCTGCGAGCATCGTTTACGTCGAGAACCTAGAATTGCTAGATATACGGACGAAGATCAGCAAGTTGCTTTTCCCGGCGATCAATTCTTCAATCTAATGTACGCCATTCCGGGCTTTACCGGAAAATGGGGGGCACGCGATACTGGCTTTGGCGGCGGCGGCATGGGGCCTGCGCCATCTCCAGAGCCGTGGGAATCGAGGTTCAATCCTAAATGAGACGGCACGACTGGGCAGAGAGAATGTTCGCCGAGATCGACGCGCATGCGGATAAAGAATTTGAGTGGGGAAAAAATGATTGTTGTCTGTTTGTCGCGAGGGTTGTTGATGCCATGTGCGACACTGAGCACCAAGCTGCGCTCTCGAAGCATTATCACGACGAACAAACTGCGCTTGCGTATATTCAAGATTCTGGCGATATCGCACAGGCTGTTTCGACTTATATCGGTGAGCGCAAAAACGGCAGGCCTAGTCGCGGAGATGTTGTCTTATTCAAAGGGCATAATGGGGAAACGCTCGGAGTTTGCGTGAATCGATCCGTAGTTGCAATGGGCGCTATTGGTACTGTGCGCGTAGCGCGTGACACTATAATTTGTTATTGGAGCATTTAAGATGCCTCAAGCAATCGCGCAAGCAATTACAAAATTCATAGTTACGACTTTTACTCTCTCTGCGTCAAATGCGTATCTTGTTTATGGAGTTGTTACGGCAGCAGTCTATCTTGCAACGCCAGCTGCGCTAGCAAAAATATCCGAAGCGATTGTCGGGAAACCTCGCATAGATAAACGTCCCGCTGATATTGAATATACGGGAACCGTCGAGCCTCGGCGTCTAATTTACGGTGAGATCCTTGCATCGGGTATCAACGTCATCCCGCCACTTACTTCGGGCGATAGCAACAAATATCTGCATCAAGTTCTCGCGGTTGCCGGTCACGAGTGCAACCAGCTCGGCACGGTTTACTTTAATCGCGAGGCTCTCGGTACGATCTCCTCGATCACGGGAACCGAAGACGATGGCAAAGTTACAACAGGAACCTACGCAAATAAGGCATGGGTGCGGCGATACGTTGGCACCGAGACGCAGACCGTAGATTTTAAGCTCGCCGCCGCGAGACCATCGCAATGGACTACGGCTCACGCAGGAAAAGGCGTTGCCTATATCGCGTTGACCTACGAATACGACGAGGAGGTATATCGCACCGGCAAACCCGAGGTGACACTCCTCGTGCAAGGGCGCAAAGTATATGACCCTCGACTGGATTCGACACAAACGGGCGGCAGTGGGTCGCAGCGCGCCGATGATCCCTCGACATGGACGTATTCATCAAACCCTGCGCTCTGTCTTGCCAATTATTTAATCAGCGGCCGTCTCGGTCTCGGTGAAGATGAGTCTCGCATTGATTGGGATTTAGTGATGGAAGCCGCTGATATCTGCGACGAGACCGTAAACCTTCCTGCATCTGCGACACAGACTCGATACACTTGTAATGTCGCGCTGACCGTTACGGATCGCTTCGAGGATAATATCAAGACGCTCGCTCAAGCAATGGCAGGTGTCTGTTATTACTCGGGCGGCAAGTGGCGAATGTATGCTGGCGCGTGGTCAACCTCTGCCTTTACCTTGACCGATGATGATCTTGTCGATGGTGGCATCGACGTTGTGACCGCCTATCCGTACAATCAAAGATACAACTCGGTGCGAGGTCAGTTCGTCAATAAAGATCGGAACTGGCAGCCGATGGAATATCAGCCGGTGATAAATACGTCTTATGTCACCGCCGATGGTGAGCAGATCTGGCTAGAGACCGACTTCGCTGCCTGCACTAATGAATACGAAGCACAACGTCATGCGATTTTGCTCTCTCGCCGTAGTCGTAACGGACAGGTCGCAACGGTGCGTTGCGGGATGTCGGCTTTCAAGATCCGACCTTTCGAGACCGGCACGGTTACATTCTCCGAACTCGGATGGTCGAGTAAGACTGTGCGTTGCGAGGGGTGGAAGTTTGACCCCTCAGGGGCGGTGGAGTTAATCCTACGCGAGGAAGCCTCGACCGATTGGAGCGATCCGCTCACGACCGACTACCTTACCCCGACCAGCGTGACTACGCCGGTTCCAGAGTTCTATACGCCCGTCCCGCCGACGAATCTCACCGTCAACGCGCTACAGTCCGGCTTTGCTTTGAGCTGGACGGCTCCCGCTGTGTTGCCGGTTGGCGCGTTTTACGACGTTTACGAATACACCAGCGCGACCCCTTTTTCGTCAGCAACGAAAGTGTGGCGAGGTGTGGCGACCAATGTATTCATCCCGAAAGTTGACACCACGACTCGATACTATTGGGTCGTTGTCCGCACGCCTGACGGTCTCGAATCCGACCCCGAGCCGCCCGTCAATGGTGTCTCGGCTGGCGCGGCGTCCGTCCCGACTGCGCTTGCGGCATCGGCTGTCCCCACATCGCTCGCCAAATCCGCCTCGACCGCCTCAATCACGACCGATAGCTGCGCGGTCACGGCAACCGGCGGCACTGCGCCTTACACCTACGCGTGGACGCGCTTGAGCGGCTCGACTGACATCGCGGCAGATAGCGCCTCGGCAGCGACCACGACCTTTACGGGCACGAGCCTCGCGTCAGGATCGACCTATACCGCAACCTTCCGCTGCACTGTGACCGATAACGCAGCGGCTACAGCGACGGTCGATGTGCCGGTCACGATTACTCGTGGCGGCTTCGGCGCATCCGCCTCGCCGACATCGCTGTATGCCTCGACCTCGACATCGAGTGCCACGACAGGCAGCACAACAGTGACGCCCTCCGGCGGTGTGAGTCCGTACACCTACGCATGGACGTTGCTCTCGGGCGATACCTTGACCGTGACCAGCCCGACCGCTGCCAGCACCACGTTCTCTAAAACAGGGCTCGCCGAGGGCGATTATTTCTTTGCGACTTATCGATGCACTGTCACCGATAGTACGGCAGGAACTCCGCTCACTGCGACCGCTGATGTTTATGTAACTATTGAAAGACCCTCGACCGGAGGCCCGTTACCATGACCGAGATGCAAGTGCTATTTAATGTGATTGTTGGGGTTGCGGGTATGTTCGGCGGGTGGATTCTTAATAACATCAGCCGTAGCATCGAGCGTCTTGATAAAGATGTCCGCAGTATGCCGCTCATTTATGTGAGCCGCGCAGACTATCGAGCCGATATCGATGAGATTAAAACTATCCTTGGCCGCATCTGGGACAAGCTGGATGACAAGGCTGATAAGCCATGAGTACGGTGGAACTTATCATTAAGGCGTGGCCGATATTCTTAGGGCTTATCACGCTCATTATTATACTTGCGAAAATGGACGTAAGGCTGGCCGTGGTTGAAGAAAAGGTAAAGACCCTGTTTTCGCTCTGGAACAAAAAGGACGGCGACAAATAATGTGGCAGCAACTCCTACCGTTCGCGACTAAGATAATCGACAAGCTTATCCCTGACCCCGAAGCCAAGGCCAAAGCGCAGATGGACTTAGCTAGGATGGCGCAAGATGGCGAACTGGCGCGCATGGCAAATGAGACTGAGCTATATAAATCAGAGCAAGAGAACGTCAGCGAGCGATGGAAGGCTGATGCTGCTACAGATTCGTGGCTCGCGCAAAACATACGTCCGATCACGCTCGGCTATATCTTAACTGCTTATCTCGGACTCGCGCTCCTTGATGGTTTTGGAATTAAGGTTGCCGAGGCTTATGTAACGCTACTCGGTCAGTGGGGGATGCTCGTTATGAGCGCATACTTCGGTGGCCGCACTCTAGAAAAAATAGTGGATATGAAAAACAAATGATTGACTGGAATTTATACCCAAACTTTTCAAAAAAAGAATTTGACTGTACGCATTGCGGCGCAAATCAAATGACGCCTGCGTTTATGTCAAAACTTCAAGCTCTGCGTATGCAGTACGGAAAGCCGATGCGAATTACATCGGGATTCCGTTGCACGCAGCATCCTGTCGAAGCTCGGAAAATTAAAGCCGGAGCACACGCATCGGGCTGCGCTTGCGATATCGCAGTGAATGGACAAGAAGCTCACGAACTAATGAAGCTCGCTTTCAAGTTAGGTTTTACTGGCATCGGCGTCAATCAAAAAACGTCAGGACGCTTTATCCATTTAGATACACTCGAGGAAGCCCCAAGGCCTAACGTCTGGTCATATTGAGGTGCGAAATGCGTGAGGACGGCATACCCCGCTCGTTTAAGTTAGCCGGTCATACGATTAAAGTCGTCACCGTTCCGGTTAAGAAGTGGGAATACGGTGATCAAATATTAGCGATGTGGCTTCCCGGCGAATTGCGAATTGAGCTGCGCAGGGACTTAGAAGGCACGCATCGTCAGCAGGTATTTTTACACGAAGCGGTTCACGCTATTTTAGATTGCGCGAGCTATCACGATCTATCGGCCAACGAAGATTTTGTTGATCGAACGTCGATGATGCTGCACCAGATGTTAACGACGATGAAGTAACCATGACAGCAAGAAAAGCGACTGACGATGAAATCCTAGCGGCATTGGAACGCCACAATGGAAATCGCACGGAAGCAGCCGCGCAGCTAGGCTATAGTCTCCGAACCTTTATGGCGCGATTAGCTAGCATCAAAACTAAACGCGATATCGACAAACCAGAATATAGCTTCACTCCGCTCCCGCTCGATGATGTTCCTATCGAGGAATTAATTGCTCATCGTAAACGACAGTTCGCTAATAAACGCAGTCACGAAGAAGCGAGCAAGCTAATCCCAATCCGCATCAAATTAGCAGGGCCGATTGGCCTTTTGTTTTTTGGCGATCCACACGTTGATGACGATGGCACAGACATCGAAGCTCTCGAGCGACACACGAAGCTCGTCAAAGAGACAGAGGGGCTTTTTGCGGTTAACGTGGGCGACACGACAAATAATTGGGTAGGACGCCTCGCGAGGCTCTACGGAGAGCAAAGCACATCGGCATCGCAGGCATGGCGACTTGCCGAATGGTTCGTCGGGCGATGCGATTGGCTCTGGATGATCGGCGGCAATCACGATCTATGGAGCGGTTCCGGTGATCCGCTCCGTTGGATCGCTAAACAATCCGATGCGTTATATAAATCATCCGAGGCGCGCATTGCGCTACGATTCCCGAACGGACAAGAAGTGCGGATCAACTCGAGACACGATCACGCTGGCTCATCGATTTGGAACCCTGCGCACGGGCCAATGAAAGCCGCGATCATGGGAACTCGCGACCATATTTTCGTCGCCGGTCACAAGCACGAGTCGGCCTATAGTGTGCTTAAAGATCCGCAATCGGGTATCGCTATGCATGCGCTAAAGGTCTCGAGCTACAAGGTATATGACCGATTCGCGAAAGAGCGAGGCTTTCGAGACAATACGTTAAGCCCTTGCGCGGTTGCGGTTATTGATCCCGAGCTACCGACCGAGCATCCCGATCTTGTTAAAATCTTTTGGGAGCCAGAGGTCGCTGTTGCTTACTTGAAGGTGCTGCGTGAACGCTATAAATCCTAATCACTACCGAGACGATATCGAATGTATTGATGCGATGCGAGCGCAGATGACCGATGACGAATGGCGCGGATATTTACGAGGTCAGGTAATTAAATACTGCTGGCGCATGGGCCGTAAAGATGCCGCACAGCAAGACGCCAAAAAATTACTTTGGTATGCCACTTTTCTCGCCGGAGATGATCCCCGTGAGGATCGATGATCGAGATATCTTAGATGAGCTTGCAATGGGCGAGCCCGAGCTTTGTCAGAATTGTCGTTTCTTTTCTTTTCGCAGGACAACGCCTTACTGCTCGCATCCCGAGGTCGATAAACCTACTGCCACAGTCGTACAATGTGGGGCTAAGTTTTTCCTTCGCACGCGGCCTTGGTTTCTGCAAGAAGTCTAGCGATGACAGCCGCCTCGGCGATCAAACCATGCGCGGTCATCTTCGCGAGTATCTCCGAAACGTCAGGCTCACGCCGCTGACCATACGCCCACGGCGCGCGCTTGAGTTCCCGTTCCCACGACCCCGGCTCTGATTCATTGTCGATGATCATATTGATAACTCAAAGTATCAAAAAAAGCCGCAGCCCTAATAGCAATCCATAACCGAATCGGCGTTTCAAATTCTTGTATATCCCCAAGCAAAAAAAGCAAATCGTCAGTTTTTATATCATCATTGCCAGTCAAGAATTCTATTTCGAGTTTTTTTAAGATTGCTTGGCTGTTATAGGTTTGAGTGCAAATATAATCAAAAAACATTGAAGAACTGATTCTGTCTTTAAGATTATGACAATGCAAACATGCTTTTACGGTTTGCATTCCCTTATGACGCGCTGGAACCGGAAAGTGATCCATTTGAAATGGGCCAGTCGACCCGCAATAAAAACAATTGTTGTAATCAAATTTTATATCGAATTGTTCGGCAATATTTTTTTGCTTATTAGTAATCATAAAAAGCGGGTGGCAGTACGGTTCCCGCAACCGTTAGCTTGACGTCGACCGCCTCGACGGCGCGGCGGGAGAATGCCGCGTGATCACCAAAAGTCTCTGCCGCCCCGACTACATCTGACATTCGGGTTAGGCACTTGTCGCCATTCGTAATCGGCGAGCTCTCGCCAGCGTTTCAGCATTCGGCGCAACCAGTTCATGCGCGCACCTGATAACGTGCGTACGACTTCCCATTGCGGCTTTCCTTTACAGTCTGAATATCCATTCCGGCTTTCCGCAGCTCATCAATCCTAGCTGCCAATCTAAAGCATCCATAGGTCTGTAACGCGTCGAGCGGGGTAATGCTCTCGCCCGTCTCCAAGTGCTGTCTAATCTGCTCTGTCTGCGTCATATCAAGCCCTCCTTTTTTAATACCGCGATTGTCCTCACCATTCCCTCGAGGTGCGCTAATCGCACATAGTCTCGATCAAGATCTGTATGCGCTCGACGATCTATCGCGTCATGGCAACTCGAGCAAGCCCATGCGCCGAGTAAATCATCGGACTTCATTCCCATCCCGCTCACTCCTGCTAGTCGAACGTGAGCAAGCACTGTCGTCTCTGGATCGTGATTACAGACGCTCGGTAACCTAACCATACACTCCCGTCCTCTCGCGGCCTTACGCAGCTTCATAGCTCGGCTCCGGTATCACGATGCCCATCAGTGCGCATCGCTGACTGATCTGCTCTAGGTAGTCCATAAATTCTGTTTTCGTCATTCGGCTCGAACGCTTCACTGGCTTCATCCGCTTACGCCCGAATCCTTCGATGACTTCCCAGCCGTGAATCTCGCCAAGGAAGTATTCGTGTAGATCGTCGGCTGTCCAACCTCTTAACGCTTCGCCGCCAGCCTCGATGATCGTTGGGTAGACCACGCCCCAGAGATAGGCGTTCTGCTGATGGCTGCGAGGCTTTCGGAACGGCTCGACCGTTACCTGATAAGACTGGCCCTCCTCGAGGGAAGCCATCACCGCTTTGATGATGACCTCCCTCGCTGTGCCTTTCGGAAATATGCGGCGCATATTATTTGACGGAGGTATCCGTCTTGAGCTTATTCCGCTTGCGATGATTCATCGCATTAAGAATCCCCTCGCTCCATGTTCTATCTGATGCGGTCTTGTGATACGCAACCGATGAATAGATAGCCTTGTGTAGCTCGTCATATCCGATCTCGAGTAACTTTTTCCGGTTCTCGGTTTCCGTAAGAGATCGCTTGTTTCCGAGTTCATCGACAAGGAACTTCTCCGTAAAGTGCATGCCTCGAACGATACGGTGATCAACTGTATGGCCTCGGCATACCCTAACGATAAGAGGCCAAATCTTTTTGATAGTCTCCTGATCGTTCTCGACGCAAGTCATCAGAGCCTTGACGCAAGAGACATTCTTGCTTGTCCCTGACTTGCCGACTTGTAAGCCTTGCTCATCGATCATTGATTGAACGATCTTCGCAGTTTTATTTTCGCTTACTACGAGAGCCTTAAATGATTCAGTCCCCGTCAACGGCTTACGATTTTTATTGATCGTTAGAAAATCTGACGCCTCGCTGACGATATCCCCGTCAGACACAAATACGATACAAGGGACGATATCAATATCAGGTCTCGCCATCGCAGCCGATAAACGATGCTGCCCGTCGACAACATATAACTTACCGTCTGGCCTCTGTGCTACGATCAATGCGCCAAATGCTGCCCAGTTAAAACTCGAGGCGATCTTTTTATATTTCGTCTCGTTGAGATTACGCTGATAGCTATGATCTACGATCAGACTTTCTTTGCGCTCCCAACACAAATCGCCGGGCTTGTTCTCCATTTTCCATTTGGCAAATTTATCTTTGCTTAACGGAAGTGGTCGATTGAATGGAGTATATCTTTCTGTTATCTGCACGTCTTATCCTCCCTAGAACGGCATATCGTCATTAAGTTCGGCGGTCGCCCAGTTATCTTCCGTTAACTGTTTAGGCTTTGGGGCCACAGGCTTATCGCGCTTCGGCTCTACGGATAGCGACATAAATTTAGAGCCATCCTTGCGCGACTCTTTAATCCACGCGCTGATGTTAAAATCAGCTCCGTTGACGTTTAGCGATCCTCGGTATTGCGGTCGCTTCGGATTGTCGCCCTGATTATTTTTGAACAGAACGCCTCGGTTTGTGTTGTCATACTCACTCACAGTTTTACCTCTAACAGTTTGTTTACTTTGTCATCAAGCTCGGACAAGAAGCTCTGAACCTCTTGCTCGAGTTCCTTTATGCGTTCCTCGTCTCGATCAACTCGAATAACAAGAAGCCGCAAATTCTCTGGGAGCCGTACGTCGTAGGACACGAAATCGCACCACGGTCTATTTGTGCAAGCCATCTGCCACTGCATCTGCGTGATGTATTTAGCCGGAGGTTTGCCCGATAGAATCCAATCGAGGGCCGTTGATGTATTCGGGCATTTGATTTCGACTAAGCCTTCCGCAACCAGCCCATCTGGACTCGCCCCTGCTCCGCTGATGGTCGGATGGTCAATGAACCCGACCTCCTCAACCAGTTCACCGACCTTCGCAGAGTATGCTGCTCGAGCATACGGCTCTTGATCGGTTCCCCACTGCATCTCGATAGATGTATACGTCTCGGCTACAACGCCCGTGAGTCGCTCGCAAATAAGTTGCGCCATGTAGTTCGTTCGCGATGCGCTCGGGCCAGCCTTACCTTTCGCAACGACATCTGCAACTCGAGATGCCGTCACCCGCCCTAGCCTTGCCTTAAACCAGTCAGGCGACCGCTGGTCCATTGTCCCCTCCAGTCAATTCTTTTTTACGGGTAGCAAAGTGGCCCATGTATCTCGCACGATCATCGACGCTCAATTCTTTGTAGAAGCGATTAAGCGAAGTGATGTCAGGTAACGCCCTAATCTTGTCAATGATTTTAGGGTCGCCGATATCGCCCTCCGGCAAGTCCTCTCCGCTGTATATGTATAAACCGAGGCCGTGCATTGCTATCGCCTTAGCGAGGCAACGCATAATCGCCGTGTTCACTTGGAATGAATCGGGATCTATCACCGCTCGATTCCGATGATCCATCACAGGCAGCACACAGGTCTTAACGTCTCCTTTGATTTCGACGCTGACCTTTACCATCGCACTCCCATTCTTTAGATACATCAGGGGCAGCCCGTCCCATTCGTGAGCCGTCCATCTTGCCGCAGGATCTATTTTCAAGACCTCGGCCCATGCCCACGCCCAACTGAGATACGTCAGGTTGCCTTTTTTCTCTGTATGGTCGTTAACATTGATTTTGAGTAGTTCGCTCATCGTTCCTCCGTGGTTTGGCAGCTATGTCCGTCGCATGGGTCAATCAGCCCTGCTAATAAATAGAGTGCGACTAAAGCAATACCGATCCATCCTTCGCGCTTCATTCTTCTATCCTCCCCTCTTGGCAAAAAACGGTGTAATCCTCCTCGGCTTTCACGAGCAGCTGATCATAGAAATCATTCGACATATCGCTGACTATTAAAGGAATGTTTGTCGACATTGCGGTGTAGTCCTGTCGCTTCGGGTCATCGCCTTTGTGATAGACACCGATGACTCTCGCTTCGTCGAGTTCGATTTCATCGTAGTGATTCAAAAAATAATCAACCTCGATCTCGAGCAGAGTTCCGCACCAGTAGGTACGCATCTGAAAGGTGTTCATTCTTCGTCCTCCATCGGACGCCATTTAATTTCGTCGAGCCATGCGTGGAAGATTCGCGGCGAACCATCGATTGAGTGCATCGCTCGGATCTCGCATTGCGGAGAATTGCCCTCGTTGAGGTTCTGCAAGATTTCATCGATAAACGGATCTAGTTTCTGGATTCGCTCTGGGTTTCTAAAGTGATCTTGCAACCACTTACAGAGTCGGACTTGACCCTCGACCGTCAGATCAAAAGCGTATTGCGTTGACATATTTATTGCCCTCTTAGTATTCCGCTGCGAGCATCAGAACAGACGGCTCGCCTGCGACAAAATAGAATTTGTATTCGCCATCGGGACAATCGGTAAAGTCGATATGTCGTGGCTTGGTATAGCTGCCGCTGCCGTCCGATACGTCAATGATCGCGCTGTTGCGGCTTACCTTTAGAGTGATCGACAAAAACCCTGCCTTGCTGACGAGCTTGTCGTACTCGGTAAACACGATATCGAGAAACCAGTAGGCTCCGGCTTTTTCGGCAAAGTATTTAACGCCGTCGGTGTAGACTGAGCGGGTGAAGGGATGGGTGTAATAGTTCTCGGTGCCGTAGAACCCTGAGAGATCAATCGTTTCGGTTTGCATTTTTGTTGCTCCTGTTTGTGGAAAGTTATCTATACCGTAAGCCAACTTTACCCCCTTGTTTCGGAAATGTAAACTTTTATTTCACTTTTTTTCGACGTGGGGTAAGATCGCCGCATGGACATCTACGAACTCGTTAAACGCTACGGAAATCAGACGAAGCTCGCCAAGGCTCTCGGAGTCTCTCGAGCGGCTGTCAATCAGTGGGTAATCGCCGGTCAAATGCCGAAGGGTCGGATCTGGCAGGTGCAGGCAGGGGCCGTAAAACCTCCAGAGAAGCCATTACAGCCTATTTCCGGCGAAAGCAAGGGTGAGGTATAGGGTCTGCTATGCGGCCCTGTAATCGCTTTAGGTTAAAAAAAGCCGCATTCCGTGAGGTTTGCGGCTTGAGGACTTTACCTGCAACTGAAGTGCGGGTAGAGTTGTCCGTGGAGGAAAACAGACGATGCGAGTATGGGGCTTTTCCCTCATACCGTCAATCGTTTGCTTTCCATCCTCGGCTGATTCTGGACGGGGAAACAACGCGCAGGATCGGCTTAAATCTAGACAGGGGCAGCGGGGCTCTAGACGCGCAGCACATCGTGAGGAAGCGCGAACCGCAGCGGGAAACCGTTAAAAGTCGCTCACAGCAGAATGGCTCCGAAGGTCATAGTCTGCGTGATTGTGTAGGCGTAATCCGTCTACGCCACGCAGAACTCACCAAAGGTCATAGGTGTTAAGAAGTTAGAAATATAACGGAGGAAACATGACAACACTCGAAGCATTCGAAGCCGCACTCTGGCTCTCGATTACAGCCGATACCGAGGAACGAACTCAAAAAGCTCTCGACCTCGCGAGCCAAATCGGCTTCAACCTGACAAACGAACAAGTTAGTCAAGTAATGGCGATGATCGAAAAGCGACTGGAGTCGGGCTATGAGCATTGAAAGCATCGAAGGCTTAGACATCGACGCATGGAATCGCTGGGTTGCCTATCGTCAGGCAATTAAGAAGCCGCTCAAAGAGGTCTCGATGGCGGCGGCCGCACTCAAGCTCTCGAGGTACGGGAAGGATCAAGCCGAGGTAGTCGATCAGTCAATCTCGCAACAATGGCAGGGCCTATTCGATCTAAAAAAGAAACGCGACCCCGCCGAACCACCGCAGAAAACCGATAAGCAAAAAGCCGCCGACGATGCGCGCTTTAATCACCAGCTAGACTCTAACCAAAAAATGTGGCGTGAGACACTACAAACGCCGCTCGGTAAACTAAGATTATGTGATGCATTGCTCGCTCGATACTTAATGACGCCCGATGACCCGCAGCTCGAGGAACGACTTGAGTGGCTTAAACATATCGTCGGCGATCTTATGCGTCAGGTCGATATCAAACTGATCGCTCGAGACGCTCACTTAATTGGCATGGCTTCGTACTTTTACGGCGGCGCGGCCATTGATAAACTGCGAGAATCGGTGCGAGAGGTGAGCGATGACAAACAAGGAGCGATGGCTGCGTGAGTTCCGCGAGCGTGAGGGCCTTCTGGAGTGGGGCATCGGTGCGCCGCCGTTACGACGCTCAACGCGCATGTTTTGGCAACGATTCCTCGCTCGCTGTGTCCAAGAAGCTCGAACTGATCTCGCTTGAGGCGTGTCGTAGGATCTGGGCGCACGTTCTCCTCAATGCGTTGCGCGAGTGCAATCATCCGACTCAGTGCGTGACTGCGAAGGCGTGGATCTTCTCGAACCGACAAGGCGTAGGCTCTTTGCGATGGATTTGTGATCATCTCGATCTCGATTTGTACGAGATTCAGACGCTCGCGATGACTCGAGAGGGTCGAGCACGACTAATGGGGCGACACTATTGATGCGCTATCGCCTACGTCGAGATCTTAACGATACGGAGATAACGAAAGCCATTAAAGAGGCAGGGTTTAACGTCATCGATTTAACGTCAGTCGGTAAAGGGATTCCTGATAAGTTAGTCATCAAACCGCTCCCGCAAGTCACTGATAGGGGGCAGGTTTTTTTTGTGTGTTGGGCAGAGATTAAGAGTAAGCGCGGGAAGCTTCAGGGCGATCAGCATATCTTTCGGGCCATTTTCGAGCCGAGAGGCGAGTGGATAGAGGCCCGTGATCCGCATGAGACGGTGAACGCTTTGATAGAGCGTTACAACGAGCAGATCAAGCAGGAGTCGATGCGATGATCGAGTACACGCGCCTTCGCTTAACCGCATGGGGTCGATGGTGTCGGGGTAGGCCGATCACAGGATACCCAACGATCTCCGCGTTTATGCGAGCGAACGAAGGAAGCCGAACGACGGGCAATGCGACCTCTCTCCCTGACGATATCTCCGAGATCGATGGTGCGGTCGCGAAGCTCTCCCCGATCCTCAAAGCGTGTCTGATCGCGTACTATATTAAGACGGGCCCACTATGGTGGAAGGCGACCGCTCTCGGCGTCTCTCGGCGAACCTTTATGCGTCGAGTGTCCACCGCAGAGGGTCGCGTAAACGAAATGCTTGACGCTGCCCCGCGAGCATGATAAAAGCGCCCACAATAGGGGTTACTGCCCTCCCGTACACGCTCACCAATGTCAGTAGACCTTAGACGGCGCAGGGCAAATTATGCAGTACGACGTCCGAGCAGACTTAAAACAGGCCGAGCGATACCTGATAGGGCTAAGAAAAGATCAGATCCCGTTCGCGACCGCCTATGCGTTAACGCAGACCGCGAAGCAAGCGCAGCAGGCCATCATCGGCGAGATGAAAAGCGTATTCGATAGGCCAAAGCCTTATACGTTAAATGGAACATTCATTAAGATCGCAACGAAGCGAGATCTCGTTGCAGTCGTCAAGCTCAAAGATGGTTATACGAGCAAAGGCTCAGGAGATAGTAAGCGAGGCACGCCGGATAAATACCTTGCGCCGCAGGTTGAGGGAGGCCCTCGCAGGCCTAAAGCGTTCGAGAAGCTATTAGTATCGCAAGGCGTGATGCCGCCCGGCTATTTCGCTGTGCCGACTAAGGCCGCACCGAAAGACGCATACGGCAACGTCCCATCGGGATTCTACACACGGATACTGTCGCAGCTCGGTATCGGTGACCCCTTCCAGCGAGCGCGTAAGAAGGCGGTCTCGGGTAAGCCGAGACGGAGGGTAAGACCACCATCGAGCAGCCCAATCGATAGGCGGGAGGCTTTCAACAGATCAGAGCGCAGACGTAAGCAAAGAAGATTGGCTCAAGTGACAAGGCCGAAGGCCAGACCAAAGTATCCGATCTTTAGTGTCTACCCTAATCGCGAGAAGAATAAGCATCTCGAAGCTGGTATCTGGGAGCGCGTCGGATCGGGAGGCAAGAGCACGGTTCGACCACTCTTCCTATTCGTTGATAGTCCTCCGCGCTACCGTAAGCGTCTCGAGTTCAATCGAGTGGTGATGAACACCATCGACTCGAACCTGATCAAAAACTTTGAGGCTGGCTTCATCAGAGCGCAAGCTACGCAGAGGCCACTGAACTAACAGGTTATCCCCAAGTTATCCCCAACCTATGAACAAGTTATCCCCAGACGGCCGGCTGTCTCAAAAAAACCACGGGTCCTTCCACAGCAAGCGCATCTGGGGGTAATTCGGAC
>Ga0208161_1000175_pt1 | contig 36512 bp, 41 predicted proteins | sample CB_VirMetaG_3_FD_184538 | JGI IMG/M metagenome (GOLD analysis project Ga0208161, IMG submission 184538) | Freshwater to marine saline gradient viral communities from Chesapeake Bay - CB_1508_1S Viral MetaG (SPAdes) (version 4) | ecosystem: Environmental > Aquatic > Marine > Coastal | place: USA... | reverse complement strand
ATATCCTCCATGCGTATTGAGAGTATGCTTATCTGATGTTCCAGCAAAAATACTAGCTTTGCTTGTTTCTGTATCATACCCAGGATAATATGCTTTAAAATCTAGCATATCTACTCCACTGCCGTAAGAAGCTGCGTGTGCTTTTCTTATTGATAAAGGTACTGTGGGACTACTCGTACCTATACCAATATTACCAGGTGCTGTTGCAGTAAAAATTGGAGTTGTATAACTAGAACCACCTAAGGTTGTGCTAGGAGTAATTGTAAATGTTCCTTCAGCATATTCATCTACAGCTATTTGAAAGTTTCTATTAACTGTAAAGTTTCTTGTTGTTTCAATGGTAGCTTTTGTTCCTGCCCCGCTGGATATTGAAATAAGACCATTAGGATTACTAGTACCTATCCCAACATTACCAGTAAAGCTTGGATTTGCCAGTGGTGCTTTTAAAGCAAGGGAGTTAGTAACGGTTGTGGAGAAATTAGCGTCATCTCCTAATGCTGCCGCAAGTTCGTTAAGGGTGTCGAGGGCAGCCGGGGAAGAATCAACAAGATTAGAAACAGCAGTCTCTACATAAGCAGTAGTAGCTATAGCAGTAGAATTATCACCAGCAGTTTGTGTAGTAGCTGTAGCTGTAGATGGAATAGCTAAACTGGAGGTGTCAAGCTTTGCGGAAGTGATTGATCCGTCTGCTATGTTTCCAGTTGTGATCTTCGTGTTTGCCATTAATTATTCCTCTGGTGTTTGCTCTTCAAACACAACATCTGCTGCTCTCATTACTAAACCTAAATCATAAGCTTGTTGTACCTGAGCATCTGCCCCAACTTCTAAAGCAATTTCATTTTCATTGCAATGAGCAACTAGCTTTTCAATTATATTTTTTTGAGCTATATCGGCACGAACAAAAATTGCATTTTCAAGCCATTCTTGAATATCCATCATTTCTGTTTCTGCTGATTTAACCTGTGTATCTGTTAATGTTATTGTGTATTCCATAATTTTTATCCTACTTTAATAAATACAAAGTTTGTATGCCCCATATAAATATAGGAGCTTTGTGTGGTTCTGCTTTCAAGCATCAAATAGTCATTTGCACTTAAATCAAATAATTGTTGTATTGTTTGTGTATTTTCACTAGCTACAGTGTTATATGCAAGCGGTACAACATCACCATAACCTTGCTGCACTCCATTCTTTGTTATTGTTATTGAGATAGAGCTAGTGCCTGAATATATGGTTGCCATAGCCAAATATTTTCCTGCAACTGGAGCAGTAAATCTGCCATTGGAAGTATTATAAACACTGCCAACATTTATGGGTGCTCTGTTGAAAATAATTGTTGCCCCTGCTGAAAAGGTAGTCCAACTTGCATTAGAATCTGCCATAGCCATTGGCTGTCGTGGCATTGTAACTTCGCCTAAAGCACCTATGGTTAATGATTCTTCTAAATCGTACCCTGGTACTGTTGATCTTGTTCTAACCTGAAATACACCGCCATAGTTACCTCTTGTGTCTTTAACAGCTCGTATAACCGCTCTATGGTGCTGACCATCAGTATCATTTGTACTAAAACCTATTTGTGCATAATTTTGTGCAGGAGATGAAGTAATATTTCTTATAAAAATAATATCATTGAAATTGCTACTAGTTTTGTCTCCAGTATCATCAACTTGGAATCTTCTATCTACGCTTGATCCTGTTCCAATGCCCACTCTTTTTGATGCATCTATTCTTAGAGCTTCTGAACCATTAACTTCCCAAATATAGTTTCCTGAAGTACCGCCTGCATTGAACATAAATTGAGTGCCTGAAGCTCTTATATTATGTGAAGCATTGCTACCGAAACCGCCACCCTCAGAACCTATATAGAATTTTACCTCTGAATCGCTTTGACCAAGATGCATGTCTCCTACATTATTTATTGTTAGGCGTTCTGTTTGAGAACCTATAGCAGCAGCACCAGTTGCAAAGACAATGCCATCATAACCACCAAGATTTAGATAGTTACCATCAGTTGTAGGTGCATTAGCAGCACCTCTCCATAAACCAACATTAACAGTTGTTCCATTGCCTTCGCCTAAACCTAGAATACCTTGTGCATTTCCTGTTGCTACTTTAATTGTTCCAGCAACATGCAAGGGTGCATAAGGACTAGTTGTACCTATACCAAGATAGCCTACGGAGCTTAGTGTCAATCTATAAGCAGAGTTAGTATCATCATAAACAATAAAAGCACTGCCATTTAATCCCATTGAATATTCTTGTGCTGTATCAAAGTTATCAAATTTAATTAAAGCATTATTTGATGTGCCATATAGTTTTAATTGTCTACCATCATTTGTTCCGCTAGAAAGCGTTAGAGTATTAGAAGGACTATTCGTACCTATACCAACATTGCCTGAAGAGTCTAGATAAAGTTGATTTGAATTACCACTTGATGCTAAAAGAAGTGGACTACCAGCTGCAGCTAGGATTTGTCCACCAGTGTTAAATGTAATTAATCTTAAATCATAATCGTCTGAACTAGGACTTTTTAAATCTATATAAGCACCACTAGTTCCCCCCAATTCCATAGCAGCATAACCTGAAGAATTATCTATAGTTATACTATTAGTTGCTGCAAAATTATAAGCAGTAGCACCGCCTGAAAGGTAGAGGTCTTTGAATTTGTTAGATGATGAACCTAAATCAGTAACTCCATTATGTACACCGCCTAACCTGTTTGTTGGCTCAATTGCAGTACCAAAATTTAATCCTGAACCATTACCAGCACCACTATTATTTCCTGCAATATAAAGATAACTACTTGTAGTACCAATACTTCCAACTGTTGTGCCGTTTTTAGCGAACACTGCAATGTCGCCATCGCTAGTGCTTCTATTCAAATACAATGGATTATCTGCACTTGCTGAAGCAACAATATTTCCTGTAGGTCGCATGTCGCAACCAGTTGTTACTGCTGTAGAAGCCTTACCAACCAACAAGTTGCCTGAAGAGTCAAACCTTCCTGCATATGCTCCATTAGAATTAAAAATTAAAGCAGCAGAAGATGTTAAGCTGGTATTTGTTCCGTCATGTTCTAGTTGACCATAGGCACTAGCAGAAGTACCCAATCTTGTTACTCTAATAACACCACCACCAGTTGCATCAACATGTAAAGGTTGAGATGGGTCTAAAGTTCCTATACCGACACGATTATCTGCGGAATCAACATATAAAGTATTGGTGTCTACTGTTAAATCAGCAGACATCTTCACATCACCCACGATATCTAACAGCGTACTTGGTGATGCGGTACCAATACCAACCCTTGAGTTGGCGTTGTCTACTACGAAGGTAGGTGAATCAAACGCTACATCTCCTGTAACGGTAAGGTTTGCTGGCATAGTAATGTTGCCAGAAAGCTTTGCACTGGTTACGGTGCCATCGCTTGGGGTTCCAATGTTGACCGGGTTAATAACATAAACAGTTACCACTCTGTCGGCTATTACGCCGTCAGTCATGGTCAATACATTGGTTGAAATCGTATAAGCATCTTGAGCTTGAAATACACCATCAACAAAGACGATTAAGTTAGTCTCGGCTGCTGGAGAGTCGGAAAGGGTAAAGTCTGTTTGTGGATTTCCCCCGACATCGGCTGCTGTAAAAGTATCAACCGTAAGATTAGAGCTTTGTAAGTTAACAAGATTATCAACGATAACCTCTAGTGCCATGCCATCAGCTGGGGCTGTATCAAAGGTTAAGGTGCTACCGCTAAATGAAAAGGTGTCGTGGTGCTGCATCACACCGTTTAAGAACACCATGGCGTTTGCCTCTACACTAGGATCTATACCTATGTCGTAAGAGGTAGCACTGGATGCAGTCGTAGTATTGTAGACTGTTTGGTTTGCAGACTTAGCTGCAATGTTTTCTTGTATGTCTGTTAAAAGACCTGCGGTTGCTCTTAATTCAGCCGCATCGCCAGAGCTAAATGCCCTTGCGGTAGTATTATCAACGCCACGAACAATCGTAAGAGTGTTTCCACTCCTTGCGGTGACCTTAACAATCTCGTTGTTACTTCCATCGTCAAAGGTGCAGTAGAAATATTCACCTGCACCTAGCGTTGGAAAAACTGAACCATCTACAACGGACGCGCTTGTAGCGACATTCGTTAAAGAAGATGCAAGAGTTGTCTTGGCGTTGTTAGTGAACTTAACAGCCATTCAGTTAACTCCTTGAGAATTAACTGACTGTTACAGTCCAAGTAATGGTCATTGAGTCAGATGAGCCCTTATTAACAACTGAAAATACAGTTCTGCAAAGTAATGTACCACCTGAAGCGGCATTTAAAATACCTGCTTCGGTAATCGCACCTGTACCAGTACCAGCACCAAAAGTTGCAACATATTCAACTGCGTTACTAGTTACGGTAGTGGAGGTCAACGATACACGGCCGGCTTCTGTTTCAAGAGCTGCGTCTGATGCAGAAGCAGCAGTGGATCCAGTTCCGATTGCCATGTGGGACATAGCTGTTGCAGTGGCGTCTTTCATTCTAGAAGCAACATATTCTTTTCCGTCTGTTACGACTAAGTTCTTTACTTCTTGAACTGTTTCTCCGTTAAGAGCTATCTTTAGGTTACCCGTAAGTTTTAAGCCATCATTTAACATTTATTTCTCCAATTAAGCATTTAAAGTACTTGTATTTAGCGCCGCAGTATTTAGAACTCCAGTTCCTCCTGGAACAAATAGAATACTGATCGACTCACTTATTGTAGCACTATCCGATAAGGATTTACTAAAACTGTGTACTAATATTTCAGACAATAAAGCAGTATCGGCTTTTGTCAAGCCTGTGCTTACAACGGGTGCGTCAGATAGTGTCGCAGTGTCTGCAAAAGGTAAAGATGCAGTAATCGCGGCAGATTCAGAAAGGGTCATACTATCTGTCGCGCTTGTAGAAAAACTGTAGCTGTTAGCGTCGGTAAACGAAAAACTATCGGTTTTTACTATACTTGAGGCAAATACTGCAGACTCAGAAAGTGTCATACTATCTGAAGCTGGTCTTTCTACAGTAAGAGCAGGGTCATCTCCCATAGACACAGATGCTGTAATTGCAGGCTTAGAAAAAGAAAAAGAAGATACTTCTGTAAGAGTAGCTATATTATCTTTATTTAAACTTGTATCTGTTTGTAAAGGGTCTGTAACACTGGCTAGATCATCAAGAGTAAAGGCATCGGTAAATGTACGAATAAATGTAACCACTCTGCTAAAACTCTCAGACATAGCCACACTATCTGTTTTAACAAGCGCAGCCAAAAATACAGCCGCCTCAGAAAGTGTCATACTTTCTGTTTTTACTAAAGAGTTATTTAGAACAGAGCTTTCTGATAGTGTCATACTGTCAGATTTGCTTGTTTCAAAACTATAGCTATCGCTGTCAGTAAAAGAAATATTGTCTGTCTTACCTAAATTAGGGTGTAATACTGCAGCTTCAGACAATGTACTACTATCATCAAACGCTGTACTAAACGCTTTTGCTAGGTCTTCTGTAATGGTTGCAGTGTCGGTTTTACCTAGGCTTGTGTCCACACTATCTACAGCATCGCTAAACGTATAGCTGTCACTAAAATCTCGTACATATTGCACAACCCTAGCAAGAACTTCCGTTATAGTTGTTGTGTCAGATACAGACTTACCTACGCCTTTTACAGCGGCTTCGGTTAAAGATAAAGTTTCTGTTTTAACTAGGTCTACTTGGAAAGTAGCTGCTTCGGAAAGTGTTACAACCTGTACCTGGGGAGAATTGTATTGTGGAGTAAAGTAAAGATTTTTAGTGTCTGCATCTACTAATACATTTACAGCCGACAAATTTACATACTGTACAACACTTTCTAAGTTTGTAAACGCAATAATGCTTTGTAAAAACTGTGAAGTAACAGAGGCTTGGGCGTCTACAAAAGAAGATACAGCCTCAATTTTTTGGTAAACAGCGTTCGATTGAAGCTGTTCAGCAGAAAGATTAGCCCTAGATTCGTTCCACTCGGCTGTAACCTTTAGGTCTACATACGAAACTAATACTCGAAAAGCCATTAATCAAAGTCATTACGTACTTTAAACTTAATAAACTCTTGTACAGTTTGAATATTACCGTCAGATTTTGTAAATTCTATTTCGCCTTCAAAAGTACCCGCTGTCGTCCATGTTCCTGAAGGGAATAAACATGTACAAACGCCCAAAGTTGGTTGAGTAAGTGTACAAGTAATCGTAGAAAGCACAGTAGTTTTACCTACTTCACGAATTCTTAACTTTACCGTGCCGCTGGTCAAATCAATAGGTGCCCAAGTCGTGTTATCTTCAGGATCTAATGTTTTTCCCGTTGCAGCGGTATTGCTGTCCTTTAAAGTAAAAGTTAACTCTGGGAGGGTGTCTCCTACTACTAATTTTATTGTTGATGAATATGCCATAGTTTCCTCATTATATACTAAAACGGATAAACATCTCTAAATCTAAAGTCTCCGTCTATTAATAAATCCTCAAGCCTTTCTACGGTAGGTCCAAATGCAGGAGTAAACCACGCATCACCAAACCTTGCGCTGTCAGCCATTGGGAAGATTAAACCAAATGGCCCAAAAACCCCCGCTCTATCTAATATTTCTAAGAAGTAGTCGCCCCAAGGCATACCATCTGTTCTAAAAGCTGTACTGTATGTAAAGGTGTCTTGAGTCTCTACACCACGTAAAGGGCGCTCTAAAAATCCAGGAGTTACGCCTCTTCCTAAATATTTAATAAATTCTCTTATTTCTAATCCTATCATAGATAAAGGCAGTAAAGTACTTGCAGCTAAGACTAAAGGTACAGCTGCTCCTGGAATACCTTTCTCATTGTAAGAGTTTTTAGTTTCTCTTATTAAACCCCCCATGATGTTTACACCGAACGCATAGAAAAATGATTTAAGCTGGAATATTAATGCAGTATACGGGTTAGATGCCCAAGCGGGTCTTTCGGCTGCATTTGGTCTAAGAATAGATTCATCTACAAAGGTAGCTAAAGCATCTTTAATTGCATCGCTGCTTGTATCTAAAGTTCCAGAACTTCTATCGTAAGCTTTTATAATTTGATCTCTAGTTAGATTTAATTCTTTTAAATACCTATTACTTTCAGCAGAATTATCTTGAGCTAATTTAATTAAATATCTTTGCCCCATACCAGCGGCAAAGACCCTAGTAAATTTAGTATACCAATCAAGCCCTATAACTTTAAAAAACTTGTCCCCAAAGGCTTTTGCATTTTCATCCATAAACCCAAGTTCATAAGCATTTACATACATGGTATGTAAGGCATCATGGGTTATTAAGCCTAAATCTCTAGCAAAAGTTTCTGTTTCTTGTTTATTTTTAAAAGCATACTTTAATTGACCAAAGTACTCTTTAAAGGTAACCATTCCTTTTGAACGAATCATTGGGCCCGCTAAATCAGGTAAAGACGCAATCATTGCGTAAGGTAAAAGAGTTACCATGTTTACTAACAAACCATAACTATTAAGTTTACGCACAAGTGGGCTCATGTCGTGCCCAGCTTTACCCAACATATTTCTAACAGCGTGACGCGCCCCCTGTCTTTTTATAGGGTCTTTAATCCTACCCAACATAACTTCAGTAGCAATGTGCCCTGAAACAGTGTCGCCTACACTGAGCTCATCTTTTAGTTTTTGAGGCAAGCCGGCTAAATCTTCTTGAGTAATAACAGTTTTTACAGAATTGTTATACTCAACTTGTCTAACTATGTTATCAATATAAGTACGAACTGCTGCTCCTGGTGGAACTAGTAACTCTTGTTCTCTAGCTGCTTTGTTTGGTATCTCTTTAAAATATTTTTGTCTTTCTGGGTCTATACCAACGGATACATCTGAAACATCTAAAGTATCGTCCGATTGAGACCACTTTGTTACAAACTCCACCCAATTCTCTTTTGCATCTGGGTTATATTGATCTAGCAGCTGTACTAATCGAAGTCTTGCAGCACTGTCATTTACAATTTTTGACTTATCCCACTGACGAGTAAAGAAGTTTTCACTTTTAGGGATAGGTAATCCAGACGGTTTAATATAATTTTCATAAAAACCATCCAACCATTGTCTTATAGCTTTAGCGCCCGGATCAGTTATGGAATCTGTTAGAACGGTGTCATCTTCTGCAATTAGTGCTGCAGCATTGAACTTATCTAAATCTAATACCCCCTTCTCATTCCTAAAATAAAAAACTCCATTCCCATCACGTAAATCAACAACTTGGTTTAAGTATTTTTGAAACCTACGAATACGTATATTTAAATATCCAGGATTCCCTTCTGTAACAGACGGTTTGTAAAAAGCCCTAGACAACTCAGCACTAATATCTTTTAAGTACCCTGCTGCGGTTCTAAAAATATAAGAGACACTCCAGTGTTTCTTATCCCCCGGTAAAAAAGTAAGATCAGTATTAATAGCAGATTTAAGTATATCAATTGCTTTGTTTTTAAAATAGTTCATGGTCTTACGATCCACCCCAAACTTCTCTGCATTTTTTACAACGTTTTCTATGTCTTCTGCTACTTGAAATTTCTCTGCAGTTGTCAACGGGTCAAAAGCTTCTCCAGCTTTTACACTTTCAGAAACATCGGACATAAACTCTTCAAAAGTTTGGCTAAGCTGACTTTGAGAGAACCTAGAGTTGTAAACAAGTTTACTAATAAGTTCATAAAAACCTTTTAGTGAATTAACTAATGTTCTAAAGTAAGAATCTACTCTATTTTTAGCGCTTTCGCCCTGTGCTGATTTTTGTGTCCAAATAGTAAATTGATCTGCAAACCATTCATCAAAACCTATTTTAGGATCACTATATTTTCTTGAGCCTTCTGACTCTAATCTTTTTCTAGCTTTTTCAAAATCTTTTTGTAATAACTTACCTAAAGGAGTTCCAATAATATCGTTCTTGTAAGTATAAAAAAATGCATGACCAACCTCATGGGAGATATCTATAATTTCTTTGGCTCTTTGGCTTGTTTGACTTCTCCCTCCGGTATATTTATTTGGATCAATTAAAACAATATTTTGGTTTCCAAAACGTATAAACCTCGCACTTGCCGGAGAGTTTATAAGGCTTTGCTTTTGTGTTTCAAACAAATCATTTGCATTTATAAATTTAATAACTCCGTCTTCTTCGATAGCGTATTCTTTTTGAAGATCTAAACCCTGTGCAATTAAACCTGTTTCCCCTTCGACTCGTCCTACAGTATCTTTTGTAAAAAGAACATCATCAACCGACATAAATCGAATATTTTCTTTCATCCCTAAACGAGTAAGAATGTTTTGATAGGCTTGAAATAACTGTGCACCAAAAGCTTCTTGTACAGAGGGGCTTGCACTAAATTGGTCTACAGGTTTTCTTTTTACTGCTGGGGGTTTAGTTTTAGCTTTTTTCTCGGAAAGGTAAGTTCTTGGAGCTTCGCCTTCTTCCATGTTAAGTCTAGTGAGAGGAAGCCCACTTTTTTGAGCGTCTGACTCTTTATATCTTTCAGGCTCAAAGACTCCTATTTCATCTACAACTTCAGGGTTGACTGAATCGGGATCAAAATCAATCCCAGTTATAAACCCTACTTCTACTTGGTTTTCTGCGGCAGTTTCTAAAAGAGCTTCTTGGTAACGAGCCTCATTTTCTGCTTTATTAAGAAGTACTCCTTGTGACCCTTCTGGGGCCTGAGTAGTAACTGCACTATCTAAAAGAGTTGGAATTTCTTCAACTCCAGCCTTTTCTAACGCATCGACAATCCTTTCATTTTGTCTTTGTATATCAGTTTCATTTAAACGATTAGCACGATTAATAAATGAATTTATTGTTTGTTGGGCTCTTTCATTTTTTTTAACTGCTTCTGTATTACTTAATTTTGATAGCTCCTCAACTAAATAGGGTAAAGAAGATAATGGAACTCTACCAGTACCCCTTGTAGCCAGCCTATTTTGATCAAGGGTTACTTTTTGTTTCTCTAAAAAATTAGTAATTTGTGTTGCTAATCCAGCACGCTCACCATAAAGTCTTGTAGTTTTTATAGGCCTTCCGCCCCTAAAAACTTGTACTTCAATAGCATCTAAAATTTGATTATTTCGAGTACCAGATAAAAGAACAGACTGCCCATTATAAAAAAGTTCTTTCTCTGCTAAAGCCAGCTGTCCTAATAATAATTCAAATTGACGTTGTAACCTCTGTCGGCCAGTTAAAAATGTTCCTTGGCTATCTGTAAGATCTGAGTCAGGAATAAGCTCTTTATTTTCTAGTAGACTTTGTATCAAAACTGGAGTTAAAGTAAATGGCTTAGCCCCCCCTTCTTTGACCGCTGTAGTTAATTGAGTTCCTCTTGCAAGTGTGTCTCCAACAGTAAACGCTGTGTTTGCAGTTTCCCTGCCCGCTTGAAATTGTTGACCCAAAGCATCATTCGCTTGTGCAATTCCGTCTTCTACAACAACTTTTATGTCTGGTTCTAATGGCCCCTCTTGTCGTATTTTAAATCCAGGTACTTGGGTGCCGGGCTGAGTAAAAGATTCTTCTGAAGATTTTTCTAGAACAAATCTAGTGGTTGGGTATTTTTTGCGTAGCTGCTGAATGCGCTGAACAGCTTTTTTAGGTATTTCATTTAGTTTGATGTTGCCTGATAAATCTAAATCTTCTAGCGCTTTGGAATCTACTTTTGCAGATTCGCCTTTTTGGCTTAAATTTCGTACAGGCCAAAAAGCATCTTTTGTTTGAGCCGAACCTTTTCTAACCGGCTCCTGTACATATTCGTCTGCAACAGCTAAAGGAGCTAGTTCATCTGTACCTCCCTCTGTTTCAAGGCCTTCGGCTCTTGCTTGAAGGGTTTCAAAATCATCTTCGTCTTCTACTTTACGGACTTCGGCTGTTTCATCTTGAAGCTTAGCTTTTGATTCAGCAATAGCTTCTTCTTTAGTCTGTGTTTCAACAGTCGCTCCAGGATTACGGCGCTGTGCGTTTGCTACAGCTGCATCAATTGCTTCTTTAGTATTACTTACTGTTTGCCTAAATAAAATGTTGCCATCGGCGTCTTTTGCTACTACCACATTCTCATGTGTAGGTAGCTGTGTTTCAGTAAACCCTAGGATATCTTTTAAGGTTTCTTCACTAGCTGCGCCTTCTTTAGCAATTCTTTCTCCATCTGCGACACTTAAAGGATTTGAGGTATCATAAAAAATAGTTCCTTGTTGAGTTGGAATATATGCAATATTACCTTTTTCTTCATCAGACAAAGAGTCTAATATTGAATTAGTTGCCTCGGTTTGATCTCCAGGAACAAAAACAACAGTACGTGCATTTTTAGGATCTAAAAGAGCATTAAACTGAGCTTTTAGGTCTCCTAAAGATTCTTGAACCGTATCCCCAGCTTTATCAAGACCAATACCTGTTTGAAGTTTAATTTGTTGTTGTAAATCGGCAGATACTTCTCTACCAGTCGCCATTAAATTAATAGTCTTAGCAAGAACATTAGAGGGAGCAGACCTACCAGCACCAGCAAAAAATCCAAGAAACGCTGCTTCTGCTCTTCTTAAATTAGCTTCTTCTTCTGCATAATTTGGATCAATGGCTTGACGCTGTTGTATTAAAATTTCCTCTTGCCCAAGTTCAGTAAGCCCCTCTTGTGTACCACCTAATAAAAATCCAGTAGCCGCAGCTTTACCTAAGTCTTTTAAAAATACTCCAGCAGGTATATCCCCCACAGCTTTTTTTAAAAGTTCGGTATCTGCTTTGCTTAAAGTACCTCCCTCCGCTTGCTTCTTTAAAATTCTTTTAACCGTAGGCTCCGATACAAGGTCCCCGGTTAGTTTTTTAGTTATAGCCCCAAAAAATACACGCTCTCCTAAAGTATCTAAAGTTGCTTGTGGTATACCTAAAAGTAAAGCCATCTTAGCTTCATCTGCACTTAGTTCATATCCAGCTTCTTCATACTCTTGAAAAGATTGAGAAGCTCCTACTACTTCGCCCTGTGCAAAAGCACCAGACCAGAATCCTAATTGAGCATAAGGGATATTTGAGGCCCTGGCTGCTTGTAAAGCTGCCGCCGCTTCTGCTTGACCTGCGGGTGTGTACTTTGCAGCACGAAGCCCTTGATACACACTTTCTAAAATTTCATTTTCTTCGGGTGTTAAAGCAGGACCAGTACCTTTTTTAAAATTAAGTTTTTTCTTCTGTAAGTCCACAAGCATTTTTTTTGCTGCAGATTTACCCGCCGTAGTTACTATTCCTTTTCCTAGAAGTCCTACTAATAAACCCGTACCACCACTAGCAATTGAAAAAAGTGCTTGGGGGGCTACAATACCTACCTTAGAAACTTCATCTACAAACCCATCAAAAGTGGGTTGTTCTAAAAATTGTTCAAAGTTTCCAATGGGTTCAAGAATAGCCCCGTAACTTTCTTGTAGACGATTAGCGTAGTTAAGTTTCTTTTGCGCTTCTTCTTCATTACCAAGAAGGTAATTACCAATGGCGCCAAATGTAGCGACATCGGATTTTACTTGTTGAGCGCCTGCTCTTACAGACTCAGAGAATTGTTCTTTAAAGCCGTAGGGTTGTCTGAGGTCAGTTCTTCCCTCAAATTCCTCCATTTGAGCTGCGCCTTGTGCTAAAGCTTCGGTGTCTCCAGCTACTTGGGCGAAATATGTGGCAAGGGCTTTTGGGTTTTCTGCCACACTTTACCCCTGACCTCTAAATTTCATGTTTTGAGTACTAACAGCCATAAGTAAAGGTATTGCAGGAGCCCCTGCGATTTCTAAAACTTGATCTTTTGTAATGGCTGAACCTCTAATAGCTTTTCCTCCAGAATCCATAGGAGCAAAGTAGGCGGCTTTTGCTGGGTCATTAGTAACGTTGTCAGCCTTATCAAACGCAACAACATCTGGTTTTAAGGAAAAAGAAGCGGCGGCGGGGCCTTTAGCCTGCCCGAAAGAAAGTAGTTCATCAAAAAATCCCGGTTGACCTTCGGCTTCTACTAAACGTTTTAAATATACACCCGCAGCATCTGTAAAAGCAACCAAATCTTTTTCAGTTTGAATTTGATTACTTAAAGCGCGTATTTGTTCTCCAATACCCGCTTGTGTAGTAAAATCAAAATCGGGGGAAGCCATCTGGTCAATAAAACCTTGAAATCCTTTTGTAACATCAGACATGGGGCCTGGTTTTTGTGCTGCTGCTACCGCCCTTTGCTCTGCAGACATTTTTCTCGCTTGTTCAACACCTTCAAAAGTTAAATATCCGGTTTCTGCAAACCGCATTAACGATGATGCATAAGTATTTCTTTCTTGCGGGTTTAAAGATGCCCACATGTCTAGCACAATCGCGTGGTTTAGTTTTCTTTGGTTTCCTGTTCTAACAAAATTATTTGCTTGCCCTAAAAACTTGACTATTTTTTGTTGCTGAGCTTCGGGCACATCCTTATCTTTTGTAAGTGTATTTAAGATAGATGTGAAAGCTGATAGATTATTATTTTTTATTGCATCATTAAGCCCCGTTAAATCTTTTTCGTTTAATTTAAATGGGCTTCCTTCTGATATTTCTGTGCTTTGTTTAGGGGAAACGGGGGTGCCTTTTAAAGCACTTATATTATTTTTATACTTGTTTGCAAAGGCAACCGGATCTGCTTGAAACTCTTGGAATTTTTTTGGGTCAATAGTAAATGCGTCTGTTAAAACTTTTTCCGTTAAAACATTAGTATAAGCTTCTTTTGTATTTTTTCGGGTTTCACTTTCTTCTACAGAACGTTTTCCATACGTAGCTTTAATATCATCAATGGGTCCAAAATACGGGTCTAAACTAAATGCGATAGCTTCTTGAATATTTTTAGCCGAAAGTTTTTTTGCACTTTCAACCATAAGACTTCTTTGTGCATCTGAATACTTATCAGATTCAAATTCTTCTTGGTTCATTCCAAAAGGGGCGCCGGTTCCGGGGTAAATATAATTTTTTAAACCCTCAGACATATCTTGACGTCGTGGTAAAGAGCCGCGTCCACTGTATTGTACTTTAGCTAAATCTTCAGGAGAAAGTTGTGAGGTAGGGGTAACAGTTTCTGTTGAAGGGGTTTGTGGTGCATCAGTAGGACTTGGGGTTTGTTGCACCCCACTTAAATCTGTTATTAATTCAGTCCCAAGAGAAAATAACCAATCTTCTCTTTCACCACGTGCCGGTGCACTTGTATCAAAAAAATTTAATTGTTCAAGCTCTTTTGCTTTAGGATTACCAGCAAGGTATTCCATACCGGTATCTTCCAAGTACCTACCCGTAGCATATTTTGCTCCTTGGTACATATTCTCAAAAGCTGAAATAGGTAAAGAATCAATCGCTTCTTGCTCAACGGCTTCTTTTCCTCCTCCAGTAAAAAGGTCTTTTACTTTTTTTCCAAACCGAGTGATAGGGGCGGTAAAACTTCTATTATTTTGTTTATCTGCGACCCTAGCAAAAACCTCAAACTCATTAATCTCTGGGTTCCATTTTGCAGTATTTAAATCAAATTCTCGCACTTCATTAGCATCTGCTCCTAACCACATAGGAGAAATACCTGTGCGGTTTAAGATTTTTATTGCTTCTGTCTGCCCATATGCTTTTAAAAAATCACCCCACATGGGTTTATTTGGATCATAGTTGTCTTTAAAAGTTTGATACTCTTCAGCATCTTGAAACGTAGTTTCTGGATAAGCTTGTTTAAAACTTTCCCAAGGCTGCTGTAAATTATAGTTAAATTCATTTTCATTTTTACCTATAGCAGCTCTAACCTTTTTAGCGTCTCCCTCAATATACTGTTGTGCCGCCGTATAAGTTTGTAAAGGGTTATTACTTTTAAATTGTGATAAATTTACTAAATTACTTGCCATTAAAGTTTACTCCCAATAAAACTTCCAACGAGGTTTCCTATTCCACCAAGAAAGCCATAATGTTGAGATCTTGAATTAGCTTGTGCGTTTGCTAAAGCGTTTTTTCTTGAAACATCTAACTGACTTAAGCCTAAAGCATTAGACAAAGCGGTTGCAAAATTTTGGCTTAAAATACTTAAAGCACTAGAACTAAGCCCTCTATTAATTGCTTCATCACTTCTAATAGCTTGAGTACGCGCTCCAGCTACGCTTGCTACGCCTTGTATCTGGCCTAATCTCGAAGCTTCTACTTGTTCTGCAGGAGTTAACTGTACATTATAGCGACTTCTTTCTCGTGCAGCTCTTTGTTCAGCTGCGACCCTTGCTTTTTCTGCATCTGCTGTTGTTTCTGCAACAGTGTCTACTTGAGTATTTAATGCCTCAAAAAGAGCGGGCGTATAACTAGTAACATTTTGTTCATAGGGGTTTGGAGTAGTTGGATCCATAGTAGTTGGTTCGGGCTCTCCATTTATCATACTTGCTAATCTTGCCATGAGTTATACCCTACTTAAATTTGATTTTGATCCACCGAAAGCTAAACCGCCACCAAAAGTTACATCTAAATCCTTTACACTTTTTGGAGCGTATTGAACAATACCCAACCCCGAGCCTGTTTGCCCTGGCTGTCCAGTAAAGTTCATACCAAGTTTGTCTATACTTATTTCTTGTGTACTTGGATCAAAATTAACCCCATACTCTGGCTCTTTAGACATATACCCCTTTATACCACCAAGGAGGGTACTATATAAAGCTCCTTGCTTTGCAGCATCTCCCCTTTCTTCGGCAATAGCTGATCCAAGAGCTACTTGAGCTTCTTGTTTTACTTTACCTAATTCGTATCCCTCTTTAGTTCTTTGTACATCAGAGAGTTCGCCTGCTAACTGAATATCTCCTTTAGCTTCATCAATTGCAGCCAGCCTTCTTCCAGTAGTAGCGTCTGCAACAGCGTTTGAAACAAGCTGAGCCGTAGTTGCTACGTTTTTAGCAATACCATAATCAGTAACTCCTGCTAAACGAGACTCTCTATCTGCTGCTAAAATACCCTGAGCAGTGCCAGTTCGTTCAATAGCTTCTTGTTCTTGCCTTTGTTTAAGTCTTGTAGTTAAAACATTTTCCAAGTCAGAAACTTGCTGATTTAATTTAACTTCCATCTGCCTTTCAGCTTCTGGCTTGTCTAAAAATCTACCTTTTTTAACTTTTCTTCTGCTCATAACTCTTTTCTAAAAGTATAGGTTACTAATTCATAATTAAACTTTTTAGCGGTTTTTTGCCAGCCTTTTCGGCTAGTCTCAAATTCAATTGCAACTGCTCCTAGAGAGTCTGCAAGCTTTTCTAAAAAGTCAAATCCAACTTTTATATAATTATACTCTGGTTTTTGATAACTTGCCCAAACAAAAAGAGTTCCTTCTCCACTTGGATCTGTTATAAATTGTGTTATAACAAACCCTATATACACGTCTTCTTTGTAAAACATATACAAAGTTGACTTACCCTCTCTTAGGGAAAAATAAATGTCAGGTATTATCCAATCAGAGTAACTTTTTTCTCTAATCTTTTGAAGATGTGGTTCTATCTTTATAAAAGAATACTTTAGCTCAGTATTTGGAATTTGTTCAATAGAAATTCCATTAATAGTCAATCTCTGAACCATATCTCTTATACCTTTTACGCGGAGATAATCCTACTCCTCGGTATTTAACTAATCTTCTAACGCCAAGATCGCCGGATCTAGCTCTTTGTTCGGCTTGTGCCACTTCCTGGTTAAATAAAGCTAAGTAATCTGAGGCAGCCCTCGGGTCACTCCAATCTCTTGCGGGAATACGTAGTAATCTATATAACGCACCATAAATAATCCCATCTCTATAGTCATTTGAAAAATCGGTATCAATATTATTGGAGGTTCTTGTAGGTTTTAAAGCTACACTCAACTGCAATCCGTTTGTAACTGCACTATTTGGAACAGGTACAACCCAAAATAGGTTTGGGCTTTTTTGTAGGTACACTTGAGGTAAAGCTGTTTTGTTTCTCCAATCGGGGTAGTTTAACTCTAAGCTTCTTGGACTTATAGGGTCTAAATCATCACCATCGTAAGTCATCCATAAAATAGAATGTACATCTGTACCGGTTGGTTGATCAAACTCGTATTCGTAAACACCACTTATAGTGGTAATTGGATCAAGATCATACACATATGCTTTGGATCTTTCACAAAGTTCAATGGTCGCTGATCTTAAATTAGATAATACAAGAGTATCAGGACAGTTTGGCACATATGGTAAAATTTCTCTTATTAATGTGCTAAATGCTGCCACCTATTAAACTCCTGGAATTTGGGGTGGTATATTTGTAGTTGCCAAACGGTCAGAGTTTGGGTTAATTGTAATTTGAGCTTGACCACCACCACTCAAACTTGCAGTAAACAATTGATAATGTGTACCAGCTCTTTGTTGATTTCCTGCAAACTCTGCATCTTTTAAATAGGCTTTATATAAAACAAAATCTATAATGGCATTTGCATAAATATCATCCAAGCTGATTGGATCAGACGTGGCACTTAAATCAGTAGGAGACCCAGAATAAACAATTTCTATGTATGCACTCCCAGATATACCAGGATATACATAAAACTTTTTAGGATCATCTGGATCAAAAGCATAGTGCTTTACATTTGTACCATGCGCAGCATCGCCAGTTACAGTTGGGTCGTGCCAATCGGGTTCTTGAGAATCCAAAATATCTACATCTACAATTCGTATTGCTCTTTTACCAGTAGCATCTGAGGCTGCACCTGACATATTTCTAGTCACTTTAATAAGACGCAGTCCGCCGGAAGGCAACGATTGTTCCGTTCCTGTAGCCAAAGTTACATTAGCATGAGTAGCAGAAGCCTCTGGTTTAAAATTAACTATCTCCCTTTGAGCATCATTAATATACCTAAGAAGTTCTGCTTCAGGCCAACGTACACTTGTAGTGTCTTGTAAAGTATCTTGAATACGATCAATTAAATTTGCGCCAGTTAATGTTCCCATAATTATTTACTTTTTTTTGTAGTTTTCTTTTTTACCACTTTTTCAACTATAGGTTCTACTTCTTCCGTAATTTCAACCTCGATTTTATTAATAGGCTCGCTTGGTTTTTTATCTTTTATTTCTTCTACTCTTTTACAACCTTCTTGTAAGCAAACCAACCCAATATCATCTCCAACATTTTTTGGAACTCCTGCTTCTAGTCTAATAGAAGCGCCCCAAGTTGTTGAGATATATTTATCAGTATCTGAAACTATTTTCACTTTTTTCTCCTAATAAAAGCTGGGTGGCTCGAAATTGAACCACCCAAAAAAACATACTTAGTATGCAACATCCAGTCTAATAACACCGAAGTCTTCAGTTGAACCATTATAGTCACTGTTGAACTTAGGCTTTTTAAGACCAAAAATCTTACCAATGGAGATACCATTTTGGTTTCCATAGTCGAAGGTATCTTCAACAATTTCAGGAAGACCAATATCAGCCATAGCAAGGGCTTGTGCTCCACAGAATAAAGCAGCAGAACCGTTGATGTTAGCATCAGCGCCCCACTTATATCCAGCAGAACCGGCATTTGAAGATGTTCCAGTAAGAGCGTTAGCTGTGTTAAACACATGTCTAAACTCGTGGATCATAACTCCATCAACCATTAAGCTTGAAGAACCTGAGAACAATGAGTTGCTTGGTCCTCTTACGCCAGCGTTTCTTACGTTAGCAAGAAAATCTGAGTCAAGTTTAAGGTCGGCCATTACTTGTGGAGATACAAAAAGGTGATAAACCTCTTCTCCACCAGCACCTCTTACGCCTCTGATGTAATTATCTTTAGCATAAGCTTTTAGAGCAACGATACATTCATAAGTAATGGTATCTGCAGCTGCTACAGCAGTTACATCACCAGCTACTAATCCTGAAGTTGCATCCCATCTTCTATGTCTGTTAGAAGTTGGTGCTGTTACATCACTTCCAAACGCAAGGTCACCAAGGTTCTGTCCAGAAGATAGGACAGGTCTTAATGCACCACTGTTTTTAAGTGTGTAGTTAATACCAGAAAGCGTTAAAAACGCTAATTGGTCGATACGATCAGCCATTGCATACGCAAGAGCGTCTCTTGAGTGCTCACGAAAGTTTACAACGGATTTTTGATCAGCTAATCTACCAGCAAGTCTATTAGCGAATCTTAATTGATCCAATTGTACGACGATGTCGTAGGCTCTTAATGTTTCTTCATTACCTTCAAGAGTGTTGTCCCCAACAATACCGTCACCAGACATGTCGGCAAGAAGTGTTAATACAGCTCTTGCTCCCTTTTCTGATTGAGTAAGCTCAGATATTCTCTGAACCATAGCGTTAGGTCCGCTACCCGCGAATTGGTTAATGAAGGACATATTCCTAGCAACACGCCAAAAATCACGAGACCAGATAGTAAGCTGTTCACTGGTCAGTGATGAGAAGTTTGTATTAGCCATTTGTGGCGTCCTCCAAAATTAAATTAAAAATTAACTAACCAGTCGCTTTTCTATTGTGGGCCGACTAATTTACCCGTATACCCTTTATCGTTGGGACACGTTTTCGTGTTTTAACGATCACGACATCTGCCAGATTTACGCCATGACAGGCGAAAACGTCTGTTAACGGAACGACCCGTGCTAAATATCGCTTTAGCGTGCGAACTTATATGTTATACCAACTATGTACCAAAGTCACCACGTAATCTTCGTAGGGTTTCTTCCGGCAAAGCAGCAAATTCATCTTCGGATAATTTAAGTAAATCTACTTTTTTCTCTCCTCTCGCACCTTCACCCTTCATTTGAGGGGGTTGAGAGTCAGCAGCTTGTAATTTTTTACTTATATTTGCTACTTTTTGTTTATTTTGTACCTCTGTATCAACTTTTTGTACTGGTTTTACAGGTGCTGGATTAAATAAACCCGGTTGTTTAGCAGCTAAAGTATAATTTGTAGCTTTTTCTAACGCGTCTGCAGGCGAGTAGCCCTGAGTCATAAACGCATTACGCAATTCGATGACCTCAGTTTGTAAATCAACATTAAAATCAGCACTATTTTCATTTAAAACAGAGTATTTAGCCTCAATTTCAGCTGCTTTTGCTTGTAAAGCCGTCATTTCCTGACTTTGTTGCACTGTTTGACCCATTTTTTGCTGAACTTCAAACATAAACTGTTCTTTTTCAGCGTTTCTTATTTCATTTCTAAGATTCACGGCCCTTTCAGACTCTCCATCAAGCACTAACTGCTGATATTCTGCTTCTTTTGAAGCAAAATCATACTCAGGGGCGTTTTCTACCTGCTGTTGTTTAGCTTTGTTTATTTCATCTAGCTGTTTTTGTAAAGCTTTTTGTTTTGCTAGCACCTCATCTAATCTAGATTTTGGCACCATGGGGGGTTTTTGTGAATTTACTTCTTGGGTAAAGTCCTCATTGCTTCCTTCAATTGACTGAAGATTTGGTTGTGGAGTTCCTTCGCCCTCTCCATCCACGCTTTCTTTGCTATTAGTTTCTGGCTCTGAAGATTCTTCCTCTTCTCCTTGCTGTTCAACTTCTTCTTCAACAACTTCTTCCTTTGGAAGAGAGTTAGTTTCTTCTGAGACTTTTTCATTTACTTCTTCCTCCTTGGGTTCGTCTTCAAAATTTAAATCAACTTCAAATGGTTTTACATCTTCTTCGGATATGGCATCTGCCCCTGGCATTCTGTCCATAACCAATTCATTTACATTATTTTCTTCTTTCTTAGCCATACTTAATTACCTCCTGTAGGTCTGGGTTTCATGGCAGCGGTTGCAATTTTTGCAGCCGCAGTGGTTTCACTTTGCTCCCTTCTAACATCATTTGTCATGCCAGAAAGTCGCTCCCTTAAATCAAGTTCCTCTCTCTTCATTTGAAGTTTACTTTGTAGCTCAGCCACTTTAACTTGTGGCTCTGTAACTTCACCTTGAGCTTTAGCCATATTAAGCTGAGCTTCAGATTGTAGTCTTGAAACTTCTGCTTCAAGTTTTGCAATTTCGAGTTGTGTTTGAGCAATAGCTGCTTCAGCCTGGAATTGTTGTACTTGAAGTTCAGCTTCTGTTGGAGGATTAGTTCCTTGCATAGCTCTAATACGTTGTGCAATTTCACCTTTGCGTTGTAGCTGTGAGTATTCAACAATAAGGTCATCTGGAATAGGGACTCCAACTTTTCTAAGTTCTATAGCTTGTGCAAACTGGGTATCTTCAAAAGTATCTCTGGAAGGCATAGTGCTAATAATTACTTCATATTCCCCCAAAGTTAAATCATTAACAATTTTACCTTCGGGTGTAACTTGGTTAACTACCAAAGGAACACTTGGTTTCATAGGATCATTTTCATCTGTGATTTGAATGATTCTTTCTTCTGTGTAGTAATGTTGTACTAACTCTAAAACTTTTTCTGCTAAGTAGTACCTTGTTTTTCTTAGATTATCAAGCGGTACTTGGATCATCAACACGCCGCGATTCTGTTTTGCTTGAATCGCAATACCAGAAACTTCAGCGCCATCCGTACCCAACATAGCGTCAGAAATACCACTTATAGTTTTAATGTTGAGTGCAGCTTTTTGGCTGATTCTGTCTAGACCGGTGGGAATCTGATTCGGAGGTATTTTTCCAGGGGGAGTGGAACCTCGATTATATTCGAGTACCAACCCAGTTTCCGCACCGTGTTCTTCTAGATCATCCGCTGTCATCCCAGTCAGCGAACCCGATTCTACAATCCAACCGCTGTTGGCTGTAGTGTTAACTATGTGTAATTCTTGTGATGAAATTTTATTTAATTGTTCTTGTGGTGATAAAAGATTTCTTACCATACCAAAAGGTTTACCTCTCCTCCAATATGGAAAATAAGGAACCAACGTAAAAGAAGTATAAGGAGACCAATCGTCGAATAATACTACAGTGTCCGCGGTCACCGTCCAACGGACTTTTTTAATTTGTTTTTTAATTATGTATAAACCAAACTCATCTGCAAACTTCTTATATTTTTTCTCATCCCAGTTATATGGAATTTCTCTCTTATCTCCCGTAACTGGATCAACATAAAACATGCAATCCTTTAATTTATAGTGTTGTCTTTCTACAACTCGAATTGCTCTTAATGCTCTAGCTTCTTCTGGGTTAGTTGGATAGTCGCTTGAATATTCTCCGCTATAGGTATCACCATATCTTTCTTCTTCATACTCAATAGAATCAGAACCTAATGTTGATCCAACTTCTGCAATGGTTCGTAACTTATCTGCCTTTGCTTGACCGTAAAGTTCTTCAATATCATCTATGCTCATCCACTTGGTTTCAAAAATTTCTTTCCAAGTTTTTGGGTCATATTCTTTTGCATCTGGATCAATGAGAATATCTAGTGGGTCTTTTTGGACAACTCTAACTTCACCTTTAATGTGATCAGAAAAATCTATTCTTACATCAAACCAACCTCGATCTTGAATAAGACCATCTGCAAAAACTTGGGATTCAATCCACTCTAGTTTGTTGTTATCTGAAATTTGTAAAAAAAGTTTAGTAAGGACATTTGCAGTTTCTTGTACTCCCGAACCGCGGGGCTTAAATTGTACATCCGCTCTTCGCGTACTCTGTTCACCAATAACGGTATTAATAGTAGGAAGAATGGTATTAATAGTAAGCGCGGGACGACCCTGATCATCCAATGCGGCTATATCAGCTTCGTCCCACTGCTCGCCCCGGTAAAAGGCATCGCATTGTTTTGCAATTTCAATATAATCTGTGTGACCGTTGTCTCTCGCTCTTGTATACGCTTCCCATTGTCTACGTGCAAGGTTTGCTTCTTCTGCCGCGTCTAATTTTTCTTTTGGTTTTTTATATTCTGCCATTAAGCACTCATTGAAGATTTATGTTTAACACCTTTGGTCAAATATCTTAATTTATCTCTCCATGATGGAATATGCTCCGGTCTTTCATAGAACGTAGCAAATTCAGTCATCATTAGTCCTATCCACGCTAATGCATCGACTTGGTCATCGTGTGTACCATTCGGGAAACGCAAAAGTTCTGCGACCATTGGTCCAGTCCAAATGGCATCCTTCGGAAAGTATACCATACCTTGTTGCATTCTACCCTGTATTGCACGAGCTCTTGCTTCTTTATCTCTTTTGCCTACTTTTAAATCTTTAAAGTACGCTTCATTTAATCCCCGTTCCCGAGTTCTTTTCTGTAGAAACGGACCGAGAGCCATTTCAATATGTCCTCTCTCTATGCCTACTATACTCGGGCGCCACGTTTCGTACAAGTCTAAAATTTGTTCAACTAATTCAAAGCCATCGTATTTACCGCGAACGACATCAACCACATATAAAGTATCATATTCATCGACACCGACAACAATACCAACTGAGTAATCGTTCCGGTCACGCTGTCCGATCGCAAGATCCCACGCACAATAGTAGTTAAGATGTGAAGTATCAATTTCATCAAAGTCGTAATATCTAATCATGTCTCGGCTGAAATAATCGCCTTCATCGGATACCGGATTCTGTTGATACAGAGCAGACCAATCTCGGGGACCGATGGCTTTCCTTATCTGCTCGAGAGCGTCGACATTATATCTTTCCGGATGTAAACTTTCACCCACTTTCCTATATTTTTCATCTTCTTCTGCAATCGCTGGGTACTTAATTACTTCCCACTGATCCGCACCGTCTTCTGCTTGTCTTAACAACTTACCCGCTAAGTCATCGTCGTGCCATCTTGTAAGAATAACCAATATCCCACCACCCGGAGATAGACGAGTATACGCGGTTGATGTATACCAGTCCCAGGTCGCTTCGCGGTTGTTTTCCGACTCTGCATCTTCACGGTTTTTTACAGGGTCATCGATAACCAAAATGTTTGCACCTTTACCTGTAATACCTCCCCCAACACCAGCAGCTACGTAACCACCACCGCGGGTCGTTTGCCACGATTCTACTGACTGAGAATCTTTATCGAGCCTAGATTTTTCAAACACATTTTTGTATACTGGCTCTCTTAATAATTGACGCACTTTTCTTGAGAAATTCATCGCAAGAGAACCTGAGTACGAACAACTTATAAATTCGTGGTCGGGGTGTCGACCTAAATGCCAGGCAGGGAATGCCACACTGGCCAAAGTAGATTTACCATGTCGAGGAGGCATAAAGAGCATCAGTCTTGGTGACTCTTGATTTGCTACTTGTTCACTAAACCTTTCGAGCCTTTGACAAATGTCTTTGTGCACCCAGCCTGCTAAATAATCTGGATTGAAACGTTCTACAAACGGGAGTAAGTGTTTACGTGATAAGATTCTTTTGGCTAGTTCTTGTTCCGCTTTTACTTGTGCGGATAAGTCTGCTTGTTTCTTTCGACCCTGTTCAGACATCGACTGGGGTTCGGGCACTTTCTCCGCCTCGTCCGCTCTACAGTACACACAGATATCGTCCAGTAGAATAAGGTTCTCATGGTAAAGCCCTTTACACCTTTGGCATTCAGTCTTCTTGATTTCCATTCGGCTCTAAGTAATTCATATCTGCCCCCGCAAGTCTAAGTAGTTCCGCGTCGGATAATCTTTCCAACTGCTCTACTTTTTCAACATTAATATTTATCTGCGTAGCATTATCTGGCATAAATAAACCGTGGAGCTTGCATAACGAATCAACGACATTCTTTTCTTCGGTTGCGTTTACGGATTTTCTATGAGCTTCGAGATACATACCGGTTGCAATATTTTTATCGAACTTAATTTCTTCGCGCATTTCATTACGAAAATAGGCCAGGGCTTTTTGTATTTTTTCTTTTTTAAAAATATCGTATACGCGATCAACATCCTTGTACCCTGCTGCTCGACCGGCGGCCGCTTTACTCATACCGCGAAGATGGAACAATACTAAACGCTCTTCCTGGACAGAAAGTTCATTTAAATGTAAACCTGCATATGGTAAGTGAGATTGAAGCTCGGATCGATCCATCTCTGTAATATCTGTAGGTCTGTCTTCGTCTAGTAAACGCATGCTGTTAAATTATATTAAAAATCTTCTTTGGTTGTCACTATATTCTTACACCACCAATAAAGCTCGTGTTCGGTAAGTACGTGTTTCATTATATTGACTCGATAACAAACAAGCTGAATATTGGTCCGTGTATAACTGCCCGAGGGTGATATTCTATCGACACTGGCATTGAGGTCCGTTTGTCCTTCACCCTTTTGCCACGTCATAAAGTTCCCGGACAACGCACAACGGCCGGCTTGCTCATCCCACACGTCGTACAAATCCTCGGGCACTAAATCCCAATCACAGGTATCTTTACGTTTGTTTTTCAAACTGTTGTAAATATGTAATAAAAAAGTTTTGGGGTTGCTGCTACATCTTCGTTGTCGATGTTCCACGACGCAGGCTTTGCAAACATTTCGAGGGTACGGGTTCCCAGATCTTAATTTCTCTGTGCTAAATTTGGAAAGGTCAAGTTCCTTCTTACAACGGTCGCAAACTTTTTTTGCCATAATTTTTCCTAAAAATTTTTTTTAGAAATTTTTTTTTGAAAACACCCTACTATATCACTCTCTCATTGTCTACTACTTGCCACCAACGCGTCCCCCCTTCCCGGTTTTGCTTTTTGGAACCTTGTTCCAGATTTCCAAGCTTTGGAACCTTGTCCAGAAATCAGATGACTAGTGTCATCTGTTATAGGTCCTTCAATTGATTCTCATGGAATTGGTTCATGAGAGCAATTAGTTATACATCACAGGAGTAAATTATGTATACAGCTAAAGTAAAAAGACCTTACCCATCTAAAGATGAGCAGGGCAATCCAGTAAAAGATGCCAACGGCAATCAGGTTTACAATCCTAATTGGACTTCGATTGGCAGAGCCTTCGCCACACAATCTGGCAAGGGCTTCTCTCTTCGTCTAGACTTCCAACCTATCGTTACTGATGGTGCGGTGGAAGAGATCTTTATCTTTCCAGTAGAGAAAAAGGAGCAAGCTAATGGCTAATCCTAAAACTACTATCGTGGGCGTCGCTAGAGACGCCCTTTCACTCACTTACAAAGCTTCACGGCTCGCGCTTCGTGGCACGGGTAAAGCTTTGGCTTACGCTCACAAAGGGCTGGACATGGTTCAAGATGGTTATCTCAACCAACGCCTCAAGTCCAACAAACCTTATCAACCTGAGTTACCACTCAACCATCCTAAGTAATCACTACTATCATAGCCCCGTTCCAGGGGCTTTTTTATGTAAAACCATCGGGGGATGGATACGAGGCATGCACCTCGCTCTAGAAATCGTGTTACAGCTGTTACAGCTAGAAATGCCCTTCTGTAACATAGTTCTGTAACACGTTTTAGCCAATGCTGGTGCGGGTTTCACGCTTGCTTGCCTGCGTATGTTACAGTGTTACAGTTCTTCAATGTAGCAAGTTGTACCTAATCGACCGTCGACCTTGATTCTTGAATTTTAAACTGAAATCAGCTGTAACATGTAACATTTCCCTTTTTACAACCCGCAAACGCTGTAACCACGCGGGTTTGCGAGTGTTACAGTTCTCTGATTTTAGCTGTAACGTTCTGTAACATCGCCCGCAAACCCGCATTCTTGCGTTGAAATGTTACAGCTGGAGTGCCCAAATCGGCGTACAACGCTCCATGGGGAGCGTTGTTTTAGGTTCTATTTATAAATTTAAGGAGAAATTAACTTATGAATACTGACTACGAAATACTTTGCGAAGTTTGCCTAGCGGAAGAAGCTCTTCCTTCATCCTACCCTGGCTCATTCGTAACTGATACTGCTATATACACAACCGATTTAGATATATGCAAGCATTGCTACATGCAATCAAATCGGGTGTCTAAACATATTCAAGGTATTTTCGGTGGTGAAATAGACGCCGGACATATTTGGAGGACTCATTTTCTTGCAAAAGATAATAAGTCTATTAATTAGTTTCTTTACATATTGCAAGGAGGTTTACATATGGAAGAAAAACACATAGTCGAGTCAATTCGACAAGAAGCAAGTAATTATTTGTACATACCTGAAGTTAATTATCAGGATATAAAGCAAGTAATTGCAAATCGAAACCAACACTCTCAACCACAAGGAGGTGCCAAATGAGTGATAATTTCTTTGATCCAACCGAAATCGATGTCGAGATCGACATGGCTAACGGTGAAACCGGTGAGCTGTTGCCACCAAGACATACACCAGAAAGTGCCTGGGCTCCAGACACCAATGGTGATCCAGTAGGCTCTGAAAGAAGAGCCACACAAGATGACATTATCTTGCCTGATTATTTCTACAAGAAATACATGCTTGATAATCAAGGCAAACCAACTTTCAATCCAAGTAGAATATTTGGCATCATGAAGATCTTCAATGAGAAGATTAATACTGAGCAAACATTCAACAAGGATGACAATGTTCTTGCCGAAAAAGAACGAGCATACTTCGATGCTCAAGTCGAGTCTATCGTTCTTGGTCAAAAGCCGTTGCTCGAGGTTGATCCTCAGACTACTGGTATCAACTTCTTACAGTTGGCTACTAGAACATGGGCTGAGTTTGTCTCGATCGTGTATGAGTATAAAGAATCTATGGCGGAACAAGATCCGACCAAAGAGATTCCTGAGTGGCTCATCGAGCGTGAAGATAAAATGCTTCAGCTCGGTAGAAAAGCTCGCCTACTCAAGAATGCTCTAGCTGCTATCGATAGCGACTTTGGTTTAAAGAATGTCTCAATCGATGAGTTTAGGGTAAAAACTCAAGTCGAGTTAAGATTGCAAAGACTTGCGGAGTGGAATTACAACAATGTAGTTGACACCTCGATCAAGTCTGCAATGACTATGACTAAGCAAGCCAACGAGGCAATGGATTTGTCCGACGTAGCTTAGTCTTCTATCGCAATCCTAGTAGGCGATACTGCTAGGACGGTGTCACCGTAACGACCACGTGGGGATGAAAAGCCCCACACTTTATCTTTTTTTAACACACAGGAGGTGTGCACATGGGACTAGATATGTCAGCAGGGTGGCTCGAGTCAGAAAACGACGAGCCTAAAGTAGAATTTAATTGGCGCAAGCATGCAAGATTGCAAGAGTTTATGCGTCAGCTTTGGTATCAAAAGCAGGGCAAAGAAGCACCGTTTGGTGTAATGGGTTGTGAATTCAATTGCGTCGATCTTTATCTTGATAAAGCCGATATTGTTGAGCTTAAAAACAAAATCACAACCTACTCTTTACCTGAAGCCAAAGACGGCTTCTTTTGGGGTCAACAGTATCAAGACGAAGAGATGCGTGCGTCGGCTTCGTATGATCTTGATTTTTGTGACAAGGCGCTTGCCTGGTTAGATCAAGGTAAGAAAGTTTGGTATAGTTGTTGGTGGTAGGTAAGTATTATGGCTGATTATTACTCAAAAAAGAAAGTAGAGAAACGCAAAGAAGAGCTAGCCATAGAAGCGCTAGATAAAAAAATTAAGTATATCTACTTTCAGTCAACCATCAACAAAGAAGGTAAACGCGAAACGCTAGCTGAGACTAAATACCTTTCAGGTAGAATAGTTAAGGAGAGAAACACATGGGACGCTTAAAAGATCACATGATGGATATTGAAGAGTTTTGCCAAAAAACTATGGATGAAGGCACTACTTTTCCTGAATACATGAAAGCTGTTCAAGAAGAGTATCCAAACGATTATATGTCTCAAGAGTATGCTGAATCTATTTGGCATGACTTTTGGAAAAACTATTACTAAGTTTGTTGGGAAGCAGGTATATTTAATAATATATTAAGTTAATTTCTACCTTTACCGCCTGCTTCCTGACAATTCATGCACAGGAGGTGTGCCCATGTATCAAGACAATACTGCCTATGAAATACATATTCAAATATCCGTTCTTGAAGAAGAAACCGCTCAGCGGTTTGATTTTGAAGAACTGCCCCATCAAACGAGTTATTGCTTAGGTTATCGTTCTGATAACCAATCGTTTGAATATCTTAATAACGAAATAGCACAGTTATGTGCTTCTTATCGTAAATCGTCAAATCTTGACGAACGTGAACCGTTGAGCGTTGCCGTTTGGTTCACTACACCACGGTTTGAGCCAGATATCTTATTTGAGCCAGACACTAAAGTTAGACCATTTAAAATTATCAAAGGGGGTAAAAAATGATTAAATGGAGAGCCACATTTGTCGATAAAGACACACCAGATATGCAGATTACGTTTACGTTCTCTGCTCCAGAATTTAATAGCAAGTTTAATTATAAACTGCTAGCCAAACTCGCTTTTATTAAGTCAATCGCTACAAGCGAGCAAATAGAAGTAATTAATGTAGAACCTATAGAAACATAAGGAGGTAACTATGCATTCTATAAGACCATCTGCTTTGATCTCTGAGATCAAACAAAATATACGTGCCGGCATCAACACAATGATATGGGGTGGGCCAGGCATCGGTAAATCAGAAATACCCCAACAAGTCGCGGACAGTCTCGGTATGAATCTTATCGACTTTCGTGCAAACCTGTTTGATCCTGTTGATGTACGTGGTGTTCCACACATCATGCAAGAAAAAGAGACAGGAAAGCGTTTTACTCGTTGGGCGGTACCTGACGTGTTTCCTATTAAAAGTCGGGATGGGGACACAGGTATGATGTTCATCGACGAACTACCGACAGCTCCGCCTGCGACACAAAATGCTTTCCTGCAACTCTTGCTTACCAGACGTATCGGTGACTATGAACTACCGAGTGGCTGGTCTATGCTTGCTGCCGGCAATCGTCTAACCGATGCTGCAGCAGTTTATCAAATGCCTTCTCCTGTGAGGAACAGACTCGCGCACTACGAGTTGGAAGCCAACATCGACGATTGGGTATCGTGGGCATATGCCAACAATGTCTCTCCCGAGGTTATTGGCTTTTTGCAATATCGACCCAATTTACTCTACAGCTTCAGTGCTGATGAGTATGCGTTTCCAACTCCGCGTGCCTGGTCTTTTGTAAACAGAAAACTAAAAGTTCAACCGGATAACGTCGACCATGATTCGTTGTTCTTTGGTATCTCATCGATTGTCGGTGACGGTCCAGCCGGTGAATTTCTTGCTTACAAAGAAATATCCGACAAGTTGCCGGACATCGATAAACTTCTCGAAGATCCATCAACTTACAAGAAGGATGAAAATCCAGCTGTCTTGTATGCTCTATCGAGTGCTGTTGCAGCGCGAGCTGTCGACAACAAGATGGAAAACATTATGAAGCTAGCCAAAAAGATTCCGGTCGAGTTTCAAGTCATACTTGTCAAAGGTTGTTTAGCCGTTGACAGAAATCTTAAATCCAACAAACACTGTCGTCAGTGGATTGTTGATAACGCCAATGTCATTTTATAGGAGGTATACATATGGCTACAGTAAGAATGTCTGATCGTTTGTTACATGACATACGTTCCAAAGCAAAAGAAAAATATCGGGTTGTAAATCCTGAAAAAGAATTCCCACTTGCGGATACATTTTATAATGAAAATATTTCACCCAAGTTGGATAAGCTTCTGCAACAGTTTAGTGAAACGTTAGATAACATGGTTAACTACACTGTAAAAAATGTAGAAAGTCTTAATGTTAATGTAGATGTTCCAACTGACGATCCTGCAAGACCAGTAAAAACTGAAACTTATAATTGTAAATTTTCTTCTGAAAGAAAAATTCCAAGCTTTATGAGTGCTAGTTGGTATGCAGGTGAAATCAATCTACCGTTTGAACATGAATTTGCTCAAAACCTTTACGGTATTTCTCAATACAATAAAAAGCGTAAAGAACAAGAAAGCACTTATGTAGAAAAAATTACAGAAGTTTGCAAAGAGTTCAGCACTTTAAATCAAGCTATGAAAGCTTGGCCTGCTCTTAAAGATTTAGTTCCACAAGACAGTGTGCAAAAGCTTTATGAAAAAGTTAATCGTAAAGCTAAACAACAGCAACAGCGTGACTTTATCGTTGAGCAAGAACAAGAGCTTAACGAAGTATTACTAGAATCTAAACTCTTGGAGGAGATCTAATGGGTATGACCATTACAAAAAATAAACGACTCGATCCCACTATTCGCCATTTTGATATAGGCGACTGGGTTTCATACAGATTCTGCGGAGGTGTAGGTTATGCCTACATCAACGCTTATGAATGGTATGTGCCTAGAAACACAAACAGAAGCCCACAAGTTGTCTACTTGTGCGCCAAGTTGTTTGGTGTTAATTCCCCGTATGGCATGCATTTCCGTAGCTATGCTCATCAAACAGGTTGGAAAGACCAACAGGATTTTTATGTTACTCATCCTCATCTTAGAAGAAAAGACTGGCCTGAAGGTAAACAACCCGAATATACCTATCTAACTTCTAGATTTATGAAAGTCTATACTTCAGATATCTTTGGTAAAGTTTCTTTTGATAACAAAACCATTACAGAAATGCGTACTCATTGGGACCACGATACCCAAAGATATGCAGAATATGAAGTTCAACAACCTAACAAGTTTTATTACTTCGATAAAGAAAAATTAGAAGCGGAAGCATCTGTCGAAAACAGTGGTATAGCTTGGCACAAAGCGTTTCAACAAGAACGCTGTGAAAAATTTAACACACGAAAAGCAGAAGTATTATTAAGGAAACTCGAACAATGAACCCATCATTTGTAAAAGCCCGTTCAAGACTTATTCTTGACAATCCATTCTTTGGCACCCTATGTCTTCGACTCAAACCCGTAGAGTGTGAAGATATTGATACGGGTGCCACAGATGGTAAATCTCTTATCTATAATCCTACATGGTTTGAAAAACTAAGACCAGAGGAACGTATAGGTTTTCTTGCGCACGAAGTTATGCACGTTGTATTCATGCATCATCTACGTAGACAAGAACGTCAACCACAAAAGTGGAACGTTGCTGCTGATTATGTTATCAATTTACTATTGGAACAAGAACGATTCATATTACCATCTGGCGGACTGCTAGATTCTCAGTATGCCGACATGACCACCGAGCATGTTTACAGCATCCTCCCCGAACCTCCCGAGGGATGGGACTCACTTGCTGTAGACTTCGGTGGTTGTGGAAGCGTTATAGATCATCCAGATGCAACTTCACAGCAGACTAGCAGCGCGATTGAAGCCCAACTTACTGTTGCAATCAATCAAGCTGCCGAAGTTGCAAAAGCTTCTGGCAAACTGTCAAGCAAGATGGAATCGATCGTCGGCCTTGCAACGAAGCCCAAGGTTGACTGGCGTATGGTTCTTGCTAGATTTCTACGTTCACATAATCAATCGGATTATTCTTGGATCCGACCTAATCGCAGGTTTATTGCGCAAGGAATGTATTTGCCATCGGCACACAATCCTTGCCTGGGTGAAATAGCCGTTGCGGTAGATACGTCTGGCTCTGTGTCTGAACAAGAGTTAGAACAATTTACCACTGAAGCATCTACTATTTTACAAGACCTAGCTCCAAATGCTGTACACTTTATACAGTGTGACTCCGAGGTACAATCAGACGAAACTTATACCAGAGAGTCGCTGCCATTAAAGGTAACTTACCGGGGCAGAGGCGGCACAGCATTTGAGCCCGTTATATCCTATATCAATAAACATCACCCCAATGTCGAAGCTCTAGTTTATTTAACTGATCTTGAGTCAAACGACTTTGGGTCTCAACCACCTTATCCAGTTTTATGGATAACAACAAATGCTGAGGAGGCGCCCTATGGGGAAATCATCAAAATTTAAACAATACACTAAAGAGTTTGGTGTATCTGTTCTTACTGGCGGTGCAGTGTTGCTAGGCTTTATGGCTGTTGCAACATCATTGCATCATTTTCTAATGCTTACTGTTATTTCAATTATTCTGGGTGCAGTATTTTATTTACTATGGAGGTTAATCGATGGCTAACATCGTCGCATCTGCTACAACTGCTCTATGGATTCTTATAGAGTTAATTCAATTTGGCTATATGGCTTATCTTATGTGGAGGAACAAACACAATGATATCAATCGGTATTATCAGCGCGCTCGGTCTGTTGCTGCTAGCGCTTAAAATCGGTGGGCGTAAAACTATCGGCAACGATGTTTTTGTTGACGTCCTTATTACAGTAACGCTTATGGTTTGTTTTTACGGCACATTTAGTGGTATGACTGCTGCCATGATTGGCGGCTTGTGTGCATCTATTGTGTTGTTTCTACTAAAGAAAACAATGGTGCATGAAAAACTAGTTGTTGAGAAAAAACCTCTTAAAATTTACAAACTAGATATGTCTGCTCCAACGCTTCGTTGGAAAGAATATCAGCCAGACTGGCGTAAAGTAGATTAATAAATGCCCCCTGAAACGGGGGCTATTTATTTAAGATACGTGAACCCACATTTCGATTGTTCCAGTTCCGCCACCAGTAGGCGCTACTTGAACTTTAATATCGATAGTGTCATCAGATGAATATACTTTTGGTGAAACGTTTGCGTCTTGGTCATCAGTACCACCACTTTGTCCAACTGTTGATCCGTCGATGTAGTAGTCAGTAGAACTACCATCGCCGACATCTAGAACAAGTGTTGTACCAGTGTCAAGGTCGTCTGTTTTAATCACAATTTTGTGAACAGTTTCGCCTGCAAAAACGTCAACCATTTGAATAACATCGTTCAGTACTAAAGCTGTAGTAGCTTCAAATTTAGAATATCTAACTCCCACTATTCCAGAAGGAAATGGTTTGAAAGATTGATTTCCACTTACTACATCAGAAGTATATGTTGTTGCCATGATTTTCTCCTATTTTATTTATGCACAAAATTGTGCCATAATTAAAAACATAAAGCATTCATGGAGAATGTCAACTTCGATTATGGATAATTGATGTCTAAAGTTTACGTAAAAAGAAACCCCATACACCCCTACCGATATACAGATCAAAACGATCTGCCATTTATTCAATGGAAATTAGTGAGCAAAGCCGTAGCTTTTAATATGATACATAGTAAACAAATCGGCTGGGAACGAGCTAAAAAAGGTGAATACGAAGAATGGTTTCGCAAAGTTAAGGAGAACAAGTGAACATATTTTATTTTTATCCCTGCCCTACTTTATCTGCACAAGCACAACCAGACAAAATGCTTGTCAAAATGCCCTTAGAAACAGCGCAAATGTTATCTACTGCACATCGTGTATGTGATGGCAATGAATATGCTGATAAAGCTGGACTTTATAAAGAAGCTTATAAAAATCACCCATGTACTATTTGGGCTAGAGAAACAAGCGCAAACTATCTTTGGTTGTATACCCATTTCATTGCATTAGGTAGAGAGTATTCTTATCGCTATCAAAAGAAACATGCAAGTCTTGTAAAGCTAGCAAAAGCATTAAGACACTTACCTAAAAATATTGTTAAAGGAGATTTAACACCTCCAGCATTAGCTATGCCCGACCAATACAAAGAGCCTAATGATCCAGTACTTTCTTATCGTCAATACTGTATTGCAGAAAAAACATACGCCCAATGGAACAAAAACAGACCTAAACCCAACTGGTGGACAACATGAATAAAGTTTATTTAGACTTTGAAACTTATTACGACAGCACGCTGTCACTTAAAAAAATTACTACCGTTCAATATATACATCACCCAGACTTTAAAATCTGGGGTGTAGGATTGAAATTCAATGATGAACCAACTGAATGGTTTGGTGAAGATGAATATTTAGATGCATTACAAAATATCCCCTGGGAAGATTGTGCAATTGTTTGCCACAATACTTTGTTTGATGCTTATATTCTCACTCAATACTTAGGACTTTATCCTGCTTATTATTACGATACAGCTGCAATGGCCCGAGGTTTGTATCCAAATCAATCAGCATCTTTGAAAGCGACCGCGGAACGTGTATTTCCAGACGACAACACAATGCGTAAAGGAGATGAACTTGTTAATGCTAAAGGCATTCGAGACTTACCCCCTGACATTGAAGAACAAATCGCTGGCTATTGTATACAAGACGTAGATTTAACTTATGCAATCTTTAATAAGTTTGTACAAAGTTATCCACAGGAAGAGCTAAATGTAATAGATCTTACTTGTCGCATGTATGTAGAACCAAAACTAACCCTGAACCGTGAACTATTAATAACGCACCGAGAAACAATAAAAACGAACACCGAAGAACTAATAGAAAAGTCTGGCGTAAGCCGAGAAGTTTTAGCATCGCAAAAGAAATTTGCTGAACACTTAGAGTCATTAAACATTGTTGTACCAACTAAAACCAGCTCAAATACAGGTAAAAAAATTCCTGCATTTAGTAAAACAGATTCTGCTTATATACAAATGCAAAACCTTTATCCTGAATACAAACATCTTTGGGAAGCCAGGGAAGCTGTAAAGTCACGTATCGAAGAAACCAGAGCACAAAGAATGTTAGAAAATATTAATCCTGATGGAACATTTTCAGTTCCACTTCGTTATTACGCAGCTCACACAGGCCGCTTTGGTGGTACAGAAAGTGTTAACTTACAAAACCTTCCCCGAGGGTCAGTATTACGTACTGCAATACAAGCACCTCCAGGCCAGCTTTTGTATGTCGCTGACTTATCAAACATCGAAGCTCGTATGTTAGCTTGGCTCGCAAAAGAAGGTTCATTACTTGACGCTTTTGCAGCTGGCGAAGATGTGTACAGCAACTTTGCATCACAAATCTACGGCCGTCCAATTAGTAAAGAAAATAAATTAGAAAGATACGTTGGTAAAACTGCTATCTTAGGTCTTGGTTACGGTATGGGGCATGAAAAATTTAAATACACACTTAAAGTAGGATCACCTTCTGTAGATATTACTGACGCCACAGCCCTCGCAATTGTAAGTCAATACCGAGCTATGTATTTTAATGTTGCTAGACTTTGGCATACTTTTAGAGATTTTTTATACACCATGTGTGTTCCATCCCAATCAACTTGTTATCCTTATGGACCACTTGTTATTAAACACCAAGCTATTGAACTGCCAAATGGCATGCATTTGCATTATCCCAAATTAAATTTTTCTGGTGGTCAACACAGTTATGATTCTGGTAAAGGATTTATCAAAACGTACGGGGCTCGTGTAACGGAGAACGTAGTCCAAGCACTTGCACGTATTGTAATTATTGAACAAATGTTAGCAGTACACGCACTCCCTGAAGTATCCGTAGTATTGCAAGTACACGACGAGATTGTATGTATTGGCTCAAATGTTGATCCAGACAAGACACTTAACAAAATTCTGAGTATAATGAAAACACCACCCGCTTGGTGTTCTGATTTACCATTAGATGCTGAAGGGGGATACAGTCAACAGTATGACAAATGAGCAATCTAGTTTTAACAAGAAGAAAAGGGGACGCAGTTGTAATATACAAAGACAATGAGTTTCTTTGTAAAGTTACTGTTACTGCGTTAGGCCCTAAACAAAGTAAACTAGCTTTTGAAGCTACCCCAGATATACATATTGACAGAGAGGAAATATATAATTCAAAACAAGAAAATCCATAATAATATAGGAGTTAGATATGGAATTAGTA
>Ga0208161_1000174_pt1 | contig 36534 bp, 45 predicted proteins | sample CB_VirMetaG_3_FD_184538 | JGI IMG/M metagenome (GOLD analysis project Ga0208161, IMG submission 184538) | Freshwater to marine saline gradient viral communities from Chesapeake Bay - CB_1508_1S Viral MetaG (SPAdes) (version 4) | ecosystem: Environmental > Aquatic > Marine > Coastal | place: USA... | reverse complement strand
CTTTGGGGGGTGATGATGGCCGGGGCTGTGCTGATCGTGGGACCTGAGGATACACCCCCCACGCCCACCGGCAGCCCACCACAACCACGTGAGACGCCCTCACATTCAGCCCATGAACCTGAGCCATCCTCACACCAAGCCACGCTCACACCGGGCTGAGCACGACCACTGGATTGTTAAGAGACCTTATTCTTCCAGTGTTACAGCGAGCACGATTGTTACGCAATTGTTAAGATCTCTTACCTTGACAAGGCCTATTCGCAGGGTTCATTCTTCTCTCAGACGAACCGGTGCGAATCGCCGCAAGCAGAGCGAGAGCACCGGGGCCAGTGAGGCCGAGGGAGCCGGGGTGACCGGAGAGCCCAGAGCCAAGAGGCCACCGGGGAGCCGGCCAGAGTCCCTGAACAGGTGAATACACGAACGGACCTCCAACCGAAACCGGTGCGCCTTCTGGCGTGCCGGTCCCGGCGTGTAGGGCCCCGCATGCCGGCTGATGAGGACATGGGGCAGGAGGTTGATCATGAGCGAGGAGATCGTCGTGCTTGTACCAGAGCGAATGAGCACGATCGCAAAGCCCGGCAACTGTGCACGATGTGCACACACGTTCGGGTCGCAGCGGCCCGGCGGCATTCAGCACGAATGCTACGTGCCGCTTCCAGACTCGCAAACCGGTGTAAAAACCGTGGAGTTCTGCAGTTCGTGCTTCTTTGAAGTCACGATCGGCAAGCAGGACTTCTAGCCGAAACCCCTTCGGGGGTCTCCCGGAGTCGCCACCCGGGACTGATGAGGCAGGCGCACACAAGGAGGTTGGACATGAACACGCGACAGATCGCACTGGCACGACTCGCACTGCGGGAAGTGCAGACCATCGCAGGGTCATGCGGGATCTTCACTCAGTACTTCAACGAGATGACTGAAGGCAGTGAACTCGCGAAGATTGAGAAGAAGATGGCGAAGATTCAGGATCAGGCAGATGCACTCAACAACCGGCTTGAGAAACTGCTCAAGCCCTACGAGGAGATTGAGGTTCCAGAGATCTACTAGCCGAAACGGCCTTCGGGCCGTCCACCGGGACTCACCTACCGGTGCTGATGAGGCAGGTGAAAACAGGAGGTTGGACATGGCGAAACGAGAACGCGTTGAGTACCCAAAGTGGTTCAACATGACTAGTGCGCCACGCAAAGAGGCACGGCGGTGCGACATGTGCAAGAAGAGCAGCAAGTCTGTTTATCCGCGTCTCTACGGGGACAGGAAGCACGTACCAGTGCAACGATGCGATGAGTGCCACGACAAGATGATGGAGTACTGGGATCACATCAACAGTCAGTACTAGCCGAAACCCCTTCGGGGGTCTCGCAGACGAGCCCGACTGCGACTGATGAGGCAGGGCACATAGGAGGAGAACATGAAGGACAAGCGCACGCTCGCACTTGAACTGGCAGCACAGGCCGAGCAGGCCTACTTGGTTGCCGTGGAGTTGGCCGACCAAGCCGATGAGGCCCTTGAGGCCGTAATCGGTGATCTGGGAGATGACCAGAAGAGTGAGGCCTACAGGGTCGCTGAGACGGCTGAGGATGGCGTTGACTGCGAGAGCCTTGATCTCAAGGCAACACGCATTGATGCTTGGGCCACCTATCTGGAGGACGTCAAGTGAGCACCCACAAGCCGGGACAGGCACTTTGGGACCGTATCCAGACGCTGCGCGACGAGCATGGCGTGGACGTAATCTACCGGACTTCTCGCGAGGGCGATGCGCCGTACGAGGTTGACCTGCTGCAAGCAGGGCTCACCGTATCGCGCCACACCAACGACGACATGGCGTACGACGCCTATGTTCAGGAGTTCATCCAGAGTCTTGAAAAAGCCTACGCGGGTGGATACTCTTGGGTAGAGCGCCTTGAGATCAAGGTCTCATTCGCTGAGCAGGCACTGGAGGAGGATCAGCAATAGCCGAAACCGGGCACGGCCCGGTCTGCCGGGGATAGTCTCCCGGCACTGACGAGGCAGACCCTCACGAGAACAGGAGAGAACATGTTCACGGAGAACACACTGAAGTACCTGCGCGAAGAGGCCGCTGATCCGGTCGAGGCGCTGCAGGAGTTGATCGATACCGGGCAGGCATGGCGCATGCAGGGATCGGTCGGGCGAGCAGCCGCGTACGCCATCGAGGCAGGGATCTGCATCCTTGGCGAGAGCGGACACACCGACTACTGGGGCAACTACGTGCCGTCCCGGTACGAGGTCAAAGCAGGCACGAAGGGCAGCGTTGAGTACGCAGCCCGCATGCAAGAGATGGAGGTTTAACGTGAAGGAGTTTATCGCAACATACCTGCTCGCCACGGTGGCGGCAGCGGTGGCGTACGCCGTGTATGGCCACCTTGGGCTCTCTGTTCTGGTCCTCTTCGGTACGGTCGGTGCGATCGTTACCGGATGGGTGATCGGCGACGAGATCAAGATGAGGATTGACGAGCGACTGCGCGCTCACTACGCTGAGAAGAGCCAGACCAAGAAGAGCGAAGTCTGGTAGCCGAAACGCCCTTCGGGGCGTCCTCCGGGGATAGTCTCCCGGGGCTGATGAGGCAGACACCTTGAGAACAGGGGAGAACACACATGGAGTATGAACAGGACACAAAGCGCATGAGGCTACTAGCGTTGATTATCTTCGCGGCCTTGATCCTAAGTGGACTAGGGAAGGAGGTGCTCTGATGAGCACAAGGAAGCTGAACGTACCGGCACTGGGGTTTGAGATCGTGGTGATCGGAGCAAGCGACAAGACCAACAAGGCCATCGCTGATGCGCTGGAGAAGAAGGTCGTTGAGGAGGCAGAAGACAATCCGTGCAAGGAGTGTGGCATGCCAGACCTTGATGGGCTCTGGTACACCGGACTATGCGAGATCTGCCACGATGAACTCGTGTCGCGTAGCGTGAAGGCTGCCGTGTACGAGATTCAGAACCCCAAGAAGAAGAGCAAGAAGGGTGGTCAGTCATGAGCGAGGTTAAGTGCTTCGGGTGCGAGAGCACCTTTGACACGGACTCCGGCGACGGTGGCCGCTGGTCTGAACTGCGCAATGCAGAGTATTGCTGGGGCTGCTTTGAGTCGGACATTGAGTCTGCCTCTGTGGTCACGGTGTACAAGCCCGGCAAGGAGGAGGACCGATACCTTATCGGCTCCAACTGGATCGTTGATGGCGAGTACTACGAGGAGCTCCCTCGTGAGCAGTGGGCCCGGTTCAGCCGGACCTACACACGCACGGATGCATGGCGCGGGTACTTCGTGACCACCCTTGAGGGGTGGCACGAGGTGGCCGAAGGCGTGAATCTGTGGGGCGAGGGCTCCAAGATTGACAGCATGGCCGAGAAGATCAAGTACGCGTGGGAGGCAGAACTTCTGCCCTTTGACGTGGCCTTCGTGGTTGACCGCACGAGCAACGTGTTTGCTGCGGGCGTATCAATCTTCGTGCCGCAACACCGGGTCAAGGACTTTGAAGATCTTCTTCTCAGCCTTGATCCGTATGGTTGCAGCAAGTGCGGCATTGCGTACGTCCCGGAGGACTATGTGCCTCCGGTCAAGGTGGGCGATGAACTGATCTGCACAAACTGCGTAGAAGGAGTCGATCCTCATGCAGAGTAAGATCATGGTTGCCCTTATGGCCTACGTGGTGTATCTTTTAGTGGCAATGGCAAGTAGTTTGCAGTAAGGAGGAGAACATGAACTGCATTGATAAGGGACTAGAGCACAATCCACACTGGGAGGACGGCATCTGCATTAGGTGCGGGGTCGACTGCCACTTTGAGCCGGTGGTATTCACCGGTTCAGCGCACGGCTGCCACTACCAGATCCGGGACACCGGGATGGGGCAGCCAATGCGTTATGAAGTCGTTAATCCGGAGACTCGTGAGTCGGCCGTTGGCTACGTCTCGTCATATGGCGACGCGTTCAAGGCCATCGACCGCTTCGCGAGGATCCAGTAGTGAGGACGCAGGGGGATTCGCCCCCGGCGATATACCCAAACAGGACCTGCGACCTGAGGTCGGAGCTTTACGCATTGTGGAGCACCACGAGCAAGGAGCTCCGTGATAAGGGGCACTTCGTGCCGTACCTCACGCGCAACCCGGAGATGGAGACCGACCTAGTCGGCGACTGTCTCGCATGCGAGGGCCTCGTCGCAATTGACGTGCAGGATGGCCGGGCCTATGGCTCGATCCTCCGCATTGCGTGCGGCGACCCCTATATCCCGGCCGAGCGGGGAGGCGACGATGAAGATCTTGAAGTCTGAACTGGAGGCTCTACGCAGGCACGAGGCCAACGCGATTGCCTACGAGCAGACCGTCAAGGAGATCATCAAGACGATCCGCTCAGTCGAGGGTGACATCCATGGCGATGACCCGGAGAAGGCAGCGTGGGCCGAGGGATGGGTCGCGTGTGCTGTTGCGATGGCGCAGGGGTTGAAGCAAGCGAAAACAGGCCCGGTCAGGGCCTTGTCGGATGAGGTCTTTCCGTTCTAGTATTCACCCACAGGGTCGTTCTCCCCTGTACGAAGGCCCCAGGTCGTATGACCTGGGGCCTTTTTATTTGTCATCCTCGATGAGGTTGACTGCGTCTCCCATGGTGAGCTCCTTGCGGTTCACCGTCCTCCTCAGATACTCCGGAGGGTGGATTCCATGGTCCCTGTAATAGGCCCATAGCCCCTTGCCTCCCGGAGCGAGGTAGCCTAAACGCTCTGCGTCTCCTCGGAAGAAGAGGTCTGCGTCGTCGCAATCTCGAAGGCCTCGGCCAGGACCTCGACCATCTCCTCGCTCAGTGCTTGCTGCATGCTGATGAAGATCGTGCCGCACTTCCAGTTTAGGCACTCGTGCCTCCGGTATACTACGCCGTCCACCGTCACCGGAGTCCGGTGTCTCCGGTAATCTAGGCCGCCGCACGCGGGGCACTTCATTTCATCAACGCCATCGCCACCGCAAACAGGACCAACGCGGTCACCTGTCCGCAGAAGAAGATGACGAGGTCGTGGTTTCTCCGGGCCCATGAGGAAACCGGGGAGCTAGTCTTCACTGGGTTGATAGGCACTTTCCCCTCCATTCTTCAGGTATGCCAGCTTGACCTCGGCCACCGCTTCGGCAGTCGCAATCCGCTCAGCGTATTCAGCTTCGACCATCTTCTGCGCGACCCATCGGTCAGTCTTGGCAGTGACTAGTCGCAGAAACTCCTGCGCTGCTTCTTGCCTGATCTTCCCGGCATCGACTGCAGACTGAATGTACTCTGCTCCAAGCTTGTTAATCATTTCGCAGCCTGGCAGGTTCGGTGCTGCCACACCATGAGGTCACGGCGAGGGCCATACGATATCGACTGCACCCGCCACGCCTGATTCAATCCATCGATCTCCTTCGCACACAGCGAGCAGATCGCGCCCTTCCACCTTGTCTGTAATCTTGGCCCTCCAGAGCCCTTCTGTGTCTTTACGGCTGCCATTATGCCGCCTCTCTCGCTGCTCTCAAGGTCACCGCAAGCCAGCGGTCCCCGCTCTCAGCGTACTTCTCCCCGATGCCATTCGGGTACGCCGCAAAGATCTCGCGGATAGCTTCCTCGCTCCATCCGTAGCGGATCATCCAGAGGCACGCCTTGAAGGCGGCCTCAGAGCGTGCCCCTTTAGGCGCGCCCTCCTTGACAATTTGCTGCAGCCAATCCGGAAGCTTGACGAACGAGGCCACGTCCGTGACCACCGCCCTTGGCTTTTTGACCACAACCTCCTCGACCGGGAAGTCTCCAGGCCTGTATCGCCGGGCATCATCGAACCTGAGCAGCCGTACCGGAGCAGGCGTGCCCTTGTAGTTCGTGGTCCCCGGTACTCGCAGCACCCTTGAAGCGTCAGACACTGCGTCGCCACCGACCGCTCGTGCGATGACCTTCATCGATGACTGGGCCTGTGCCATCTCGACCGGCTCGCTCAGGAACCAGTACGCATGGAACCCATGCCCGGAGTCAACGATTGCAGAGGCCGGGATCTCAAACATGTTCAGGCTCGTAGCTGCCTCAGTCTTCGAAGCGAAGTTCTTGGCATCAACGTCTGCCCAGATCACGTTCGTGCTAGGCGCAGCATCTGCTGCCGTGCCCCTTTGCCGGACCCTTGGAACCACGCCGTAGTACACATCCCACCCCTCGACCATGAAGGTCAGGCAGTCAGCTTCAGCACGGACAATCCCGAGGCCATCGCGCAAAGGGTAGAACCTCTGCGTGATTACCTTGCGGTCTCCGTCCGGCCGCATCAGGCGCAGCTCTCCATACATCTCGGACCTCCCCCAGATCGACTCCAAAAACGAGCTCACGCCTCAACAAGCTCTCGCTGCTGCACGAGGTTCTCGATTGGCATGAGCGACTCTTGCGGGACAAAGAAGGCCGAAGGCCTGTCACCGTATGATTCAGCCCACGCTTCCTGCTTCGCGTCGCCACCACGGATGAAGCCGACCACCTCGAAGGATGGGGCCACCCCGGTCACAAGCACGAAGATGCTGTCGTCCTCGTCGTTCGGCCTGACGATCAGGTCGTACGTGCTCTTGCTCCTGGTCCTTACTTGGATCGTGCCGACGTCCGGCTTCTTAAAGGTGTTGACCGATCCATCCCAGTACATGCCGAGAAGTTTAGCCACGACCATCTCGCCGCAAGCCCCCTCGATATGCTTGGTCCACCCGTCCTCACCATTGAATCCATGGGCATCCTGAAGATTCTTTCGGAGAGACTCCGTCTGTCGTCGTACTCCGACGTTGACTGCGAGCTCAAGCTCGTACCAACTGAGGTCAACCCTGACCCCCATCAGAATGGTACCGCCGCGCTACCGTCAGCCTTGAGCCACTCAACAATGCCAACCCGGCTGGCCACGATGTTGTGGTAGGCCTTGCCCTGGTACTCACGCACCGAGGTGTAGCCTTCGACTGCGACCTTCGCGCCCTTGTAGATGGCCTCAAGGATCACCGGCTGAAGGGCCTCTTTGAACACGGCGACGTCGTACCAGATTGGATCTGGACCCTTATCGCCCTTGCTCTCTGGGTACCCTGTCTGCACTGCGAGACGGAAGGTTACGATCTTACCCTTCTGGGTATCCTTCGTCTCCGGCGTTCCACCGACTGCTCCTACTGTTGCCAAGAACGTTCCTTTGCTAGGCATTTTCTTTTCCTCCTACGCTATCGATAAATTCTCCGAGCTCGAGCGCAATGTACGCTCGCTTCGGCTTACCCGGTCCGTCTGCACTGACGAAGACGACACCGCGCTGTTGACCCGCCACCGGAGTGAGCGAGTTGAGAAGGCTCCAAACCTTCTCACTAAAGTTCGATGGCCCAGACTTTACCTGGATCACGATCCACTCGTCGTGCTTTCCACCGTCGACCTTGCTCCCGAACATCCCAGTCCGGCTGATGCCGAGCTGCTTGCATGCCCAGAGCTCAAGCGCGTTGCCACGCTTGCGATTGTTGCGCCCCCTCCGGGAGGCAGCAGCATCCTTCATAGGCTCCTCCTGTCCCTGAGGAAGACCGGGGTGTTCGGCCCGACCCAACCGCCTGTGACGTTGAACTCCATGTACTCCACCGCGTCAAGGTAGATCTGCTCTGGTTCGATCTCTCTCTGCTCGAACTCAGCGTCCTTCCTAAACATGGTGATCAGGATGTCAAGACACTTGTCGTAGTCGTAGATCGCCACAGCGTGGCTGAAGTGCGTGCCAAACCCAATGAACGCTTTCTCGAATCCATCGGCCATGAGCGCGCTGTCCTGAGCGTACTCAGGGACGTCCATCTCCTCGTTGTGTGCGACGATTGCCATGTCTTTCATCTTTCCCATGAGTGCCTCCTACTCAATGACCTCAATCGATACCTTCTGGAGGCCGAGGCTGAGGTCAACCCCGAGCTCCTTGAACAGAGCCGGCGCAAGATCCACGATGCGGTTCTTGGCCGGGCACTCACACCAGTCTACCACAAGGGCGACCACACTGCGACCGGTCTTGAGGTTGGTGATCCTGATTGGGTATGGGTTCATTCCGTATCGGAAGTTCTTTACCGCTCGCAGGGCTGGCCCTGCTGCCGCGTAGTACTTCACCCCGGCCCTGCTGTACCAAGTGCTCTGTCCGCTACGCTTGGCGTCGAACCATGATGCAACCCCAACGATCACGTTGGATGGCTTTGCCTCCGGCTCCGGCTCCGGGCTCGGGGATGGTGTTACCTGTACAGACACCGGGGTCATCAAGCCTTCGGACTTGCCGATGCCGTACCCGCTGAAGAACGATGCGATCACACACATCGATGTCACGAATGCGATATAGATCCTCATGAAACTGCCTCCTTAACTGCATTGTACGGAGGGAATGTCATGGTGGTAAAGTCGAACTCGACCTTCACCAACCCGACAGGACCCTGCCGATTCTTGAGAACCTCGATATCCATTTCCCTGGTACCGAGCTCCCTCTTCAACCCGATGACGATGTCAGCGTCCTGCTCGATGGCCCCGGACTCCCGGAGGTCGTGCAGTTTCGGGTGTTGATCGTCTCGAAGTTCAACCGCACGGTTGAGCTGAGACAGCACGAGCACAGGGCAGTCGAACTCTCGGCCAAGGGCCTTGACGTTTCGGCTAATCCTTGTGACGCGCTGGACCTCAGAGTCCGTGCCGTCGTCCTTCAAGATCTGCATGTAGTCGATGATGATGCCACCGATGCCGCCAGCCAAGCTGCGTAGTTTGGCAGCCGCAGCGCGCACCGAACCGGTGGTTGCGTGAGGGTCGTCGAGGTACCAGATCCTCATGGTCTCTCTCTTTGCAAGAACCTCGATGGCAACCTTCTGCTCGTCCCCATTGAGCTGCCCACGAATCACCTTCGACGCATCGAGGTGGCCAAGCCGTGCAACAGCACGGTCCAAAAGCTGAGGCACGGTCATCTCGATCGAGACAAAGAGGATCGGATGCTGGCTTTGCTCAGCCCAGTTGTCGGCCACGTTATCGGCCAGCGCACTCTTGCCGACAGATGGACGAGCAGCCACAACGATCATCTCCCCGCCATGAGCAGGGGTAAGCAGCCTATCCAGCCCTCCGATATTGTAGGAGAGCCCATTGATGCCGGACATCCTTGCGACCTGGACGTCCTTGTACATCTCGACTGCACTGTGCGGGGACAGAAGTGATCCGTCCTCCGCGTTCGACATGATCGAGGTGGTGGCCTGTGACAGGGCAGTCAGAAGGTCCTGCCTGGACTCCTCCCGGTGCGCCTTGTCGATCAACTTCTCGAGCGCAACGATGAGGCGACGACGGAATCCGTCTCGCCGCACGATCTCTGCGTACTCTTCGGCTGGTGCCCGGTGGCCTTGAGTCATCTGGGTCAGGAGGGCGTTGAGGCCGACGCCATCCTGACCCATGGAGGCAATGTCTACCGACTTGCGCTCCTGCGATAAACGTACCATCGCGCTATATGCGCGGCGATACTCTGGCACATAGAAGTCCTCTGCCGTCAGCTTGTCGCTGACGAGCGGTATCTGAGCCGGGTCAAGGAGTAGCCGGGTCAGGAGGCCAGCCTCGGCCCCCTGGTTAAACGGCAACTGCTCCATCAGCCGACCTTGGCCGTATCAGATGCGAGTTGGAACCGCGTGCCCTTCGTCTTCAGCTCTTCAAGGATGACGTCAACGTGCTGGTAGGTCAGACCCTCGCTTGAAGGAGTCCCTGCTACCAGCGCAAACAGCGCCTTGATCTGCTCTTCGCCAAGGCCCTGCTTCTTTGCCTCGGCAAACACCATGCGCTTCATGGCGTCAGTGGCGAGCTTGCCAGTAGAGGAGGCAGCCTTGGCCTCCCCCTGTGCCTGCTTCACTGCGACCTCCTCCTTGGAGGCGATGCCACGGTGCGCTGCGATGCCAAGACCGAGAGAGAGCGCACGGCCTACCGCTGAGGTGGCTGCGTTCTCAAGCTCCGACCCCCTTGTAAACCCGGTCTTGCCCGGGATCTCAAGCGAGCTGTAGTCCACTCCTGGCTTTGGGTCCTGAGGGTTGCGGTACGCATACGCGCGCACCACCACAAGCTTGTCCGAGAGCGATGCGATCTCCGTCTGGATGCTGCCCTCCGGGTATCGCTTGAAGAACTCTGCCACCCGGTCCTTGACCTCGATGTAATTACTGAGTCGATCGTCTGCCATGTTCATGCCTCCTTGTCTTCGTCCCAGCACTTCGTCTGGAACTGGCAATATCCGCAGAGCCAGTTGCGCTGCAGCTTACCCTTCTTAACCTCCGGCTTGAGCCGCTCTGGCAAGGTGCCAGAAGACTGGTGCGACTCCAACCGATTGATGCGGGAGATCAGGTCAGCGTCGCCCTCGGCAGTCCACTCGACCGGGTACTCCTCCATCATCATATCATCCTTCGAGACATAGATGATTCGGGCCTTGGTAAGGTCCGAACCAAGTGGCTCGATGGCGTGCTCTTGCGGCGTTCCTTCGTTGACGATGCCGCCGTAGTAGCGCAGTGCATGCAAGTACGCACGCACCTGGCCAACGTGCTCTTCCTTGGGAAGCTCTTTATACTTGAACGCGTAGCTGTTGATTGTCTTGAACTCGAGCACCTCGTACGAGCGATCGTGGTGCTGCACAAGCATGTCAACAGATCCGACAAGCTTGATGTCGGCTGCGTTGACCTTGACCTCGTCCCACGCCTGGGCCACGTAGGTATTCGAGTGCTTCAACGCACCCTGGATGAAGTCGTGCATGATCTGCCCGACCTCAAGGATGCGATAGCTCCGGTCATCCCGGTCATCGGTTGGGGTGGTGCCTCGCACTTCGTAGATGGTCTTGCGGTCGCATCCGTACAGGCCGGATGGGTGCCACATGCCATCGGGCTGACGGGGCTTGGCCGTAGCCCTGATGTATTCGTTCAGGGCCTGAGCAACAGTAAACGTCATTTGGCCTCCGTTCTCCTAGCAGCAGCGCTGCCTAGGTAAGGAGTCTACGCCCTGCCTGACAGGCTGTCAAGCGCCAAAAGAAAAAGCCCCTGGCACAAAGGCCAGGGGCTGGGGCTCAGCCCCGCTTAGATATCGAACTGCTTCTCTTCGGCAGCCTTATCCTCAGGCGTCTTCTCCTTGATCCCGAACTGCGTGTTCTTCGGATCGAGGAACTTGATCAGGATCTGGAGACCAGATGCAAGACCAGCCGAGAGAATGGTTCGGAAGTCACCGCCACTGATATCCAGGAGCGGGATGCCGAGACCAAGGGCGACTGAGATCGAGACAGTGATGAACGTGCGGCCGAACTCAATGAGTGCCTCGTCAACACCAGTGTTGTCGATGACCCAACGAATGCCTGCCTTAAGATCTGAGTACATTGTTTCTCCTATTTGTATTCGACAATGACAACATGCTTGTGCGGGGCCCCATTGTCCTTGCCGGCAACGCGCTTGGAGTCAGCAATCTGCTTGAGCTGATCCTCGGTTACCTTCACGCCGAACTTCTCCTTGCCCTTACCAGAACGTGTTGGGCAGGCCCATTGCCACCCGTCTACAGCATCCCACCCTGCCGCAGTCATGTGGCCGTAGCCTTCCTTAATGTGCTTCGGCCCCTTAGTCTGCCAGTACTTCTGCCACTTCTTGTGCCATTCACTGATCTCGACATCGGGATACCCGACAGCCTGCTGGACCCAAATAATGAGTCCTGCTCCACGGTGCGCTGAGAGAACGACATCGTCCCATGACTTCGCATACCGGGCGGTTCCACCAAGGACCTTGACAGTCTTGATGAGTTGGCCCAGTGATGACCCGTTGTCGCTCACTCCCTCCTTGTCAACTATGCCTGTGGCTTTAGTCTTCGCCTTGATGCCGTCTCCGGCACTCGGGTCGATGAGGTACTTCGCCGCCCAGGCCAAGGCAGCCGACGCAGAACTCGGGCCGCAATCGTCTAAGATGCCGCCCTTTTCTACGTGATCGAGCTGACTCTTCACCTTGAATTTCATTTATTCCCTCCAACGCATTGGTCCCGTGACCAGCCAAGAGATCGTCAGTAAAACGAAAAGAGTTCCCATTACGGTCTGAGTCTGGCCTTCGGGGAGAACTACTACCGCGAACAAAAGTCCGAGAATTGTCCATGCTCCTCCGATGAGATCGTTTACGATGTTCTTAATCAAGACTTGTTCCCCTTTCTACTAGAAGAGCTGGATGAAGATGACGGTCCCCCTACTGGACCCCCTCCTCCTGTGCCACCGGCCCTCGCCATTGCTGCAGATACCGCAGCGCTTGCGACTTGGCTAATGACCACCGCAACCGCGACAGGTTGCGCCTCCTCTTTCTCCTCGGGGTCTAAGTCCTTTCCGATTTCTCCAATGTTTAATATCGCTTCAAATGATGCGCCGAATACTTCGGCAACTTGTTCGGCAGCCTCTCCAAATGCTTCCGCAATTTCCTCAACCGCTTCCTCTACACCTAGCAGTTCGTCAGTTGGCTCAGGAGAAGGCTCAACGCTAGGCTCAGGCTCAGGGCTAGGCTCGTCAGTAGGATCAGGACTCGGCTCAGGTTCCTCTGAAGGCTCTGGCTCGGGCGTCTCTTCGGGCTCGGGAGTCGGCTCTGGTTCTTCACTTGGCTCCGGCTCTGGCTCTACCGAGGGCTCAGGCTCTGGAGTCGGTTCAGGAGTTGGATCAGGAGTTGGCTCTGGCGTAGGCTCCGGAGTTGGCTCAGGCGTCGGCGAAGGTTCCGGCGTCGGCGTCGGTTCGGGCGTAGGCTCTGGCGTTGGGCTCGGCTCTGGAGATGGATCAACAGATGGCTCCGGCGTTGGCGTCGGTGTAGGATCCGGCGTCGGGCTTGGTGTTGGCGCTGGGCCTACTACCCAGGTTGTGTTTGTGATCTGAAGAAAGCCAGCCCCGCAGCACGAGTCCGTGCTCATAATCCGGAATCCGAACAGGCCGCCAGCCGCGATGTAGACGATCTGGCTGCCGCTCTGTTGCAGCGGGTTGTAGCCAGCCTGATCCCAGATCGCGAGGTCAGTCCAGCTCTCATCGAGCAGCATCTGTGCGCGATCGTAGAAGGCACCATCAGTCGTCCAGTACGCCCAGTCAAAGGTGACCGTCTCGCCAATGGACGAATCAGTCGTCAAGCCGGTCACCGTGTTCTGCCACGGGTACTCAGGACCAGCATTATTGCTGCCCTCAATCAGGATTGATCCATCGGTCAGCGTGATTGTGCCGTTGGAGTCAACCTGCTGGTCCCACTGGTCTGTGCTGTCTAGGGCATACGCCTGAGCTGGCAGTGCCAGCAGGAGGAGGATGATGATATAGCGCACGTAGCCCTCCGGCTAAACGAGCGCTGCTACCTCCATCACTGCAGCGCTTAGGTCTTCGACCACTAGTGTTGAGTGGTAACGTAGCCACTTGGGGGCATTCTCTTTGGAGATCCCCCAGACCACGATTGGAATATTCTTTTCCCACGCGAAGTACACTTCCATTGCAGTCCCCCACCCCGGGACTCGTCCGTCAACAAGGAGCGCATCGCACTTGGCGATTAGGCTTTTGTCAACGTTTACAACGGAGCTGTCGCTCTCGTCTACTTCGTAATGATGTGGATCAACGGCAGAGCAATTAGTAAAGTCGGACAGCCTGGCAGAAGCCTCTGCTCTCCACTCCATCGCATGGTCTGAGTCGACCAGCTCCATTGCCCCTGCAAGATAGACCTGCGGACTACTCACAGTCCACCTCTTCTATAAGGCGCTCAGACTCTGGTTCTGTTTCATCAGAAAGTGGAAGCCCCCACAGCCCACGGTGAAGCGCCAGGGCAATCATTGCATAGTTGGCAATGTCCTTGAGCGCGTCCTCAAAGGTGTCTGTTGCCTCTCGGTCTATAATCGGATTGAGGACAACCTGCCCGTTTACGACGTTCCCTTGGAGGGACTGACGCACACGTGCGACCTTATCGTCAGCTAATCTATTAACGACGCCGTAGATCCCTTGGTTCCTGATATTCTCTGGGCCATACTTTCGCTGGCGCTCCACGAGAAGATCAAACGTTTCATCAAAGATCTGTGCAAATGCCTGCTGAAACGTTGCTGGTCTCATCGGTGCTTGTTCCTGATGAGTGGCTTGAGATGCTCGTAAACGTCGCGAAGAACAAGTACGTCTGCTTCGCAATGCTCGCCGACCTTGTCCAACGCGGTCAGGTCCCCGGCCATAGCCAAGTTCCATGTGTCAAAATCTAGTGGCGTCTTGGAGTTTCCGGTATTGAAGAACTCCTGAACCCCGGCAAGTCGGCTAGTGCCGATCCTTGCGGAAGATCCCTTGGAGTAGTACATCAGGTCGACGTGAACTCGGTCGCCACGAAGGATTGGCTTTCCTCCCTTAAGGAGGCGGGCATTCATGAACGGACAGTCAAATAGTTTTCCGTTCCAGGACACCCACTCGCCGTCATACTTCTCGAGCTCCCGTGCGTACGCGTCGACCAGCACGCTGTCGTCGATCAGCGTCTTGCCAGGATAGTCCTTGAGTGAGAAATTCTTGACGTTGCCCCATGAGTCCGCGATCGAACCCCACAGCATGCGTCCCACGTGGGCCTTGAGGCCGGTGGTTTCGATGTCAAAGAAGGCGACTCTTGGCCCAACGTAGCGGTCCTTCGGCACCTCAGCGAGGCTAAAGTTCTGCTCGTCCTGAGATACGACCCGGGCCTTCTCCCCCGATTCGATCTGAGCCTTGATCCTTCGTAGCCTGTTCCTAATCTGGTCTTCAGAGAATGGCCACCCAAGCTTTTCAGTGAGGATTGAGGCAAGCTTGGAGGCTGGTGCCCCCTCGTTTGCGGACTCCGTCGCCAAAAGCGCCCGGTCCATATCGTTTGTCCAAAGCATTTTGTACTCCCTAAGTTAGGGAAGCATAAAGCTTCCTAAACAATAGGGGTTAAAAGCGCCGCCTTTTGAACAATTGTTTCAATGACCGCTTAGGCCAGGCGGCGGTTAGATCCCGTTTGCCGCGATCACGTGAACGAACACGCCGGTGGCATCGGTGCCTGAGGGATTGACCACCCTCACGTCTACCGTCGTAGTAGTCCTGGCCTCGACAATGGCATATAGCTGGTTGGTCGCAGCCGCGTCAGCCAATACTCCGGCGACAACGATGTAGGTTGCGTTTGCCATGGTCTCGCTCAAGCTTATCGTTTGCGTTTCCGACGTGGCTGTCGTGACCGTGCCGAAGCTTGCGGTTCCGGAGCTGATCCCGGACAGAAGGGAGGTGGCCACCGATCCGGTAATTTTTGACCCAGCAACGTCCGAGATCTTGGCGTCAGTGACGGCTGCGTTCTGGATTTTAGTATTAGTCACGGCATCAGTTGCCAGCTTGGCTGCGGTGATTGAGCCATCGGTAACAGATGTTCCGGACACGGAGCCATCCTCAACGAACCCGATTGGGTTTACGTTCCCTGCCCCGGTATCAACAAGCTCGTAGGATGTGGCGTTATGGTTGTCGAGTACGGCCCATGGGCCTCTCCTCAACATTCTAAACTGATCGTCGATCGGCTGTTCTGCCATTATGATCCCGGCTTTGGCGACAATAGTAACTGCACCTTTTCCGTCCCCCTCTTCAGCACTACCCTTGTCCCAACGACAAGGTAGTATGCATTGATGCTTGTAATGCCGTAATCGATATCAAGCTTGATTGTGTCGGACAAGTTGAACGAGGACCCAGTGGTGTTTGGCGGTTGAAGCGTGCCCGGGTGGATAGCAACCGCAATTGCCGGATCTGTCCTGACCGCCCTGGCCAGGCGAAGCTTCGACACCCTGTCCAGCTCGTCGCCGTCCCTCACATAGGACAGGTAGATGGACTCCTGCCTTCTCCCGTATGTCGTAACGCCAGACCCGGATGTCTGGGTCGTCCTTAGGCTGACGTTATTTGGCTGGCTTCCGACAGCAAGGATCTCATTCCTATAGTCAATTGGCGTTGCAATATCGGAGAACGCCTGGATGTGTTCGTCCCCCCACCGGAGTATCACGTCGTTCCTCTGTACCCCACGGTTCTTCCAGAAGTTGAATGTCCCTGACGGGGTGATCTCGAATACAACAGTGTTGGTTGTATCGCTCATTGAAAACGCAGCGAGCTCCCTCATCGAGAATAAGATTCTCTTGTAGTACAGCTTGTAGCTTGGCAGCACCAAGGCAGTCGCTCCGGAAGAAACTGTTACCGGAGCCTCGATAGTCCCAGTCGTTGTCCACCTTAGGTTTGAGTTGGCAAGACCCATTCGAGCTCGGTCCCAAAGCGCATCGACAATAACGTCTACCTGCGAGGAGGTAAATGATTGGTCCCAATCTGAATGCATCCAGAACAATCCGGACTCGTAGCCGTAGCAATAAAAGATTACGTCGTCAGCATTGGCGTCGTGCTCCATAAGCCAACCGCCCCAAACAAGGTCGGAGTTTCGGTAGATCCTGACGTGCGCCTTGCCCTCGTACCCGCGAAGCAACGTAATCTTTTCGTCTTCCTGGTTAACTGTGAAGAACGCCTCTGGAACGTCATTGAGGTATCTACCCCATCCAAGGTTCTTAGCGTTCTCGAACTCAACGAGAAGGTCGCCGACTCCATAGCTTGTAGTGTCAGCGAATTTGAATACCTGAACCCGATACGTCGGGATGCTCACAGGCTAAAGGCCCTGCTCCAAGACAAGGAGAACGATGAGACATTGGAGGTGTTTGCCGCAGCAAGTGTCATCCCGCTTTCCGGCATCATCTCCCAGAACTCACCGGACACGTAGATGCTTGGGGTCTCGGTTGTACCGACGCTTACCTTTTTGTTGGCGAAGTCAACCGTCACAACCTCACTGTTGCTTCTGGCAGACAGGTTCAGCGTGAGCGTCTTGGTGCCAAGGGATGACGTCAGGGAGATTGAGTATGTTGCGCTTCCAGCCCCGCCCATGTTGAGCGTCAGCGTAGGCCAGGACCGGTAGGTCGCAAGGCTGTTGTCAATAGATCCAGTTGCCGCCTTCGTTGTGGCCGTGCTCAGATACCTACGAGGGTCGGATACGACCAACTCGATCGTGAACGGCGAGACAGTCCCGGTGAACTGGCTGACGGTCGGGGTAGGGATCGTCCTTGGCCTTGCAAGATATTTGCAAGAGATGAGCCCAGATGGGTAATTGAGGTAGTCGTCGGTTGGCGTTGAGAACAGCACGTTTACCAACGAGGTGGCAGTAGGGTAGGTAATCGTCCCGGGGTCAAGGTATTCTGCCATGGAGCTTATCTTATCGTAAAGGCTCCCCATCGTCTTGGCCCTGATCATCCCATCGATTCGGATTAGGAAGTTTAACTTCCTTGATCCGTACATCTCCAGGCCATCGCGAAACTGACGTGCCTCGGTAAGAGTATCTACGGCAGTCGAGACAGCAATTGAGTTGACCTCATAGGTATTGTCATGATCATCGTCCGGGCTGTTAAGGACAAGGCCGTTAATCGTAATCGGCAGCCTCTTCCCATCGTTGTCGAAGATCCCAATCATCCCTGTCGCCCCGGAACAGGCTTCTGCCACGTCTTGCGCTCAGCCTTGAGTCGACGGGCCTCGGTCTCTGCTTCGTTGATCATCTGTAGCATCTCGTTGATCGAGATGTTCTGGGTCTGGTTTCTGCTCAGCCAGGCCGTGAACCGCTGCCGGTCTCCGGCAAGACGACGGTACGCCTCTGCCCTCGCGTATGCAAGGACAAGCTGGACTAGATCGTCCGGGATTAGGTGTGTTGTCGTATCGTATTTCGTGTATGCCAAAAGGCGCAGGATGCCGCCCTGGTCGACAACGATCGGGGCAACGTGAAGCTGGGCGGTCCCGTTATCAACATCCCCAACGAGTTCCCACGCGGCACCGTCGAGGGCCCCGTACTCATCGCCACCAGAGGTGTACCATTCGCATCGAGCGACATGGTGGATATTTGAAGGAAGGCTGTAGTGGTATGTATCGGCAACCAGGGTCACCGTCTTTGAGGTTGGGCTGTACTGATAGCTGTGGCGCGGCCACAGTCGAGCAACTGACCAGCGAACGAGGTCGTCAAGCTCAGCAGTAGACCACGTCTCGGCGTTCGTGTCGCGAACGGCGATCGCAAGATATTCCCTCAGTGTTGCAAGGTCATTTGCCATATATTCTCCAATCGGATCCCCCGGGGGCCGAAGCCCCCGGGTTCACCACTCCTAGCTTAAACCGCTAGTGCCGTCAGGTCGCCAGGGACTCCACCGATCGCAAAAGCGTATACGGTTGGAGCTCCGGTAACCCAAGTCGTGCCGGTCGTATCAGTCGTCTTGCGACCAATTCGGACAGCAGTCGGACCCTCGAAGGGACCGCACTTAAATACAGCGGCTCCGGATGGCTCAACACCAGCGGCGTTCAACGCGCCACCGGCCAGGGCCGTACCGGTCGAATCGTCAGAAGCGACAGCGAGCACATCGGTGGCAGCGGACCAGGTCACGCCACCATCCTTGCTGTACTCGACAACGTCGATCCCGGCCGTTCCAGCCGTACCATCGTTTACCTGAACGATGACCAATCGATCAACACCCGTGACATCATATGCCTGGGTATTGTCCGTCGTGCCATCGAGATCATCCGCAGTGGCAAGAACTTCGTTCTTGCTTACTGCAGCTCGAATGCTTCTTCGTGCTACCATTTTATAGTCCTTTCAGTATTACAGCGAAGTTGCTGCAGACTCTACTCGATAGTAGTAGCTGTTCGACAGCACGGCGCAACCGAAGTTGACCTTGAAGCCGATCAGCTCTTCCTGTCCGAGCGGATCCTGGTGATCCCCGCCTGGGGCCACGTAATACGTCTTGAGCGTCTGAAGCTCACCCGCGCCCCAGCCCTTGATGTTTCCGAGGGCGATGCCCGCGTGAACCGTCGTGGTGCTGGCGAAGGTTGCCGTGTTGACAACTTCCATAATGCGGAAGCCTTCCATGCGGCCAAGCTCACCACGGAGGAGGGTCTCCGGCGTGGCGTACTTGTTCACATCGATGAACGCACCCGTATTGGTGTCGTTGCGGAGATCGAAGCCCTGCTCAGGCGAGATCCACAATCGGTAGTATCCGTCCCCGAAGGTTGGGATGCTGTTCTTGTACATCGTCGCGCGAAGCTTGCGGAGGTCCGCAGCCTTGAGCTTGGCCGTTGACGAGAGGCCAGCACGAGTCGTGTTGGCATCGCCGTTTGATTCAGTTGCGTAGAAAGCGGTACCACCGGCGGCCACGATATCTCGGGTGATCTTATCGATCGCCTGAGCCGCGACGCGCGAGAGGCGCTCCGAAGCAATTGAAGTAATCTCAAGCGGGCTCTTTACCTTGGCAATATCGGTGATCGAAATAAGATCGCCGTACTGTTCCGTGGAGACTGAGACCGTCGAGATCGACATGCTGCGCTTGTCTGGGCGAGTACCCTCGGTAAGAGGGGTCGTCGTTCCGGAGAAGCTAAGGTCAGGAACGCTCACGAACTTGAGCGTGTCGAACCCTGGCATGAAGTCACCCTGCTCTGCGTAAGCCTGGTCAGCGAAGACCAGCTCTGCGCGCAGGTTCTCAAGGACCTTCTTCTGGACCTTGAACGTAATCGCTGCACTTAGTGCAGACGAAGCGAACTGTGCATCTGTCATTTTATTCCCTACGTTGGGAGGTTGCCCTCCCGCCTAATCCTCAGCGCTTGCCAAAGGTCTTCAAGATCCTATCGGCGATATCTTCGGTGAGTGTCGTACCGTCTGGCATGACTACACCTCCGAAATCACGGCGCGGAGGGTTGATTGGATTTACGTCCGGGACTTCAGTTTCCTCCTGCTTAGCAGGAGTCTGGGCCTTCGCGATAGCAGCTCGGATTTCCCGAATTGTTTCCAACTGGGTCTTTGTGCTATCGGCCTGAAGAAGCTTTTCAAACACTGGCATCTCGTCCGGGTAATCCCGGCTGAGCTTTAGAAGCTCATTCTCTCGAGACAGCTTGTCAAGCTGTTCAGACAATTCCTTCTGATGGAGCTGTGCCCGCTCATCCTCGGACAGGCCGGCGGTCTTTAGCTCCTTCAGTTCTGCTTGCGCCTTGCTGAGGACCTCATCCTTTTCAGCAATTACGCGTTGTAGTCCCTTAAACCGGGACTCGAACTCCTCTCGGACCTTCTCGATTTCTGGCGAAGGGGCTGCGGGCGCAGATGCGCTGGCGCTAGTATCCCCACCCTGAACGGCGAGTTGTTCCTCCATGAGCGTTCCTCCTAATCTCCGACGAAGGGGAGCACATCAAATGTCCCCTCTCGTCCTGCTTGGGACAGCAGCTCGAGCGTGTAGCTCGGGCCGAGTACCATCATTCTTCCTGCCATGCTGATCGGGTCCTGGGCGGCATACTCAGGGAAAACCCCAAGTGCGCCACCAAGATACCTTGGACCTCGTGACAGGGTTACCCCGATATCCCCCGGGGTAATAGGGAGCAACATTTGTGCAGTACGCCACAGTGACGGATTGTTCTCGAACATCGCAGCGTACTCACTGTTGTTTTCAAATTGGTCCATGTGGATCTGGCGTAGTCGCTCCAGTCGAACCACATTCTTTAGCGTGCCTTCTCCGGCAGCATCAGTCAGGACATTGTACAGCCACCTTGTGGCCTTAAGCTGGTAGCTAAATGGCCAGTACAGCCAGTAGCTGTTAAGAATTCTTTCAAGGTTAGATCGGCTGGTATTGCCTCGCAGCACGCTAATGTGTGATGCATACGAGGACTCGTTTAGCTCGTACAAGCGCTGGAGGAGTGGAGACATCTCTCGCTTATTATCCTTCAGGATGTCATCAGCCATTCCCTCCATGCCCGCCCTGTGGCCCTTCTGATCCCAGACGTATAGCTCCTCATCAAGGATCTGAGCCAACGGCTTACCCTGCTGTTGCTTCTGAAGTGCAAGAAGCCTTCGGCGAAGTTGGTCAGCCCTTTCAAGCATTTGCTCTGGCGTGACGTCTCCAAGGCGTCGAATGATCGGGTCGCGCTGGCCAATAAAGTTTATGGCCTGCTCGACTGCCTCAAACTCTCCGGTCTTTGGGTTTACACCAAACTCACGAAAGAGCTGAGCCCCATTGCGCTCGCGCGCAACCTCAAGTGCCCTAGTTCCGTACCCAGTTAGTCGTCGCATATCCGAGAAACCAGCGTCAAGTCCGGCAAGTGCGGAGGTTGGGATTCCATCAATCTCTGCTCCCATCACAGGAAGTCCTCGCTGACGATGCGTTGCATATGCTGCATCTTCCAAGGCGGTGTTAGCCCCGCGCACGCGCGTGGCTTGTAGGCCATACTTCGTGCCGTTGATAACGTCAGCCTCAAACTTGTTCATTGCCCACCATCGTGGGTCAAGCATGAATCGGAAGAACGGGTATGCAAATCGGCTTACGGCACGTGCGCCCTGGGAAACCCTGGTTGGCTGATACGACTCGTATACATCCTTAAGCGCCCTGGTAACAAATCCCTTTGCTCCAGGAACACCAGCCTGAGTATCTAGGTATCGGTAGTAGCGAGATTGCGCGCGGTCAACAAGCTGCCAGAAGTTTCCCTCTCCAACCTTCTTAACCACATCTGCCTTGAATGCAAGCTTTGCCTTCGAGTTAATGACCGACGGCCAAACTGCCCCAACTGTCTTGTAGACAGGAAGCCCCATAAATACGGCCTCGTCAACGGACTCCTTGAGGAGGGCAAGGAATCCGTTGACTTCGGCCACCGTAGCTCCCTTTGACAGGAGCTCGCGGTACAAGAATTGCCTTGCGGTGTTGGAGTTCTTACCTGCGCCAACTGGCTTTGTAAGCCAGTCAATAAACCGCAACGGGCCCGATACAATTGGATTGTCAAGAATCATTGAGTCATAAAGCCCAGTCCTCGTCTGTGTGACTCGTGCGATATATCCCTGGCCAGGAGCCGGAGGGATTGCAAGGCCTGGAGCCTCAGAAAGCGTGTACTTGCCCTTGCTGATAACGTCAGCGCCAAGACCGGCAAGCTGGAGCTGGAGGTCTTGGTCAACTCCCTTCATGCTTGGATGCCATCGAGGCATTGGAACAAGCTTCTCAACCTCGGCGTCCTTAGCTACATTTGCAAGAGCCTCATCCTTCTGGCCGGCACTTCCTTTAAGGTCGTCTTCCATCCTGGACAGGATATTAAGTAGGCTTTCCTGATCCTTGTTTCGTGGAGAGATAACTGCATCATCGCCGCGCCGGAACAAGCTTTCAAACGCAGCTTCAATTTCCGGGTTCAGCCTATTGCCCTTGAGGTCGGAGAACTTATAGACGCCGCCACTAACGCGATCATATAGCCCAAGGAGCCACTGACGGAACTTTTCAAATACTGGCACAAGGGTCTTGATCGGTGCCTTACCCTTTCTGAGCCACACGTTAAACGCGTCGGCAAACTTCTCTTCCTGCGCGCGCGTCCACACGTACCGACCAGAATCGTCAAGCTTGGCCCCGGCCCACTTAGATGCAGCCTCCAGGGCCTCACCCTTAAGGAGGGTGCCACGGAATACGTGGGCAAACTCATGGGTTGCAGTAGTCCAGCTCGAACCCTCAAACCCCTTAATAAGTGCGCGGCCATTCTCGAGGAACTCGGTCGACCCAATGACCTTCTCACCATCCTTCTTAAAGTATTTGGAGAGAAGGTTTGGGTTGAACGCCTGTACGGCATCCGTTGGCCTTGTGAATCCTGCAGCCCGCAAGGTATCGAGGCCGTTCTGGACGTCATTGAAGTCTGCTCGTGGAAGCTTGTTTGCGTTCTTGTAGAGCAGCGAATGTGGTTCGACCTTGCCACGGAAGGCGTCCCATCGGAACCATTGATATGCACCGCGACCAACGTTTGCAAGTCCCGGAATAGCCGCTGCCTCTGCGGCCTGGAGGGCGCCGAGGTACTCGTCCATGACCTGCACTGGACTTTCTCCGTAAACGGGGATGTCCTTGCGAGGTGTTCGGATGCTTTCCGGAATCTCCGAGTATGCACGCTCAAGTTCGTCAGACATCTTCGCCCTAACGCCAAGAGATCGGAATGGTGCGTTAACCGTTTCTGCCTCGCCCCGGAGCGCCTTAACCATGGTGTCGGCGTATGCCTTGCCTCCTGGGACAGCATTAAGCCGTTCGACAAGTGCAGCGAGGTCGCCCTTTTGCTCTGCTGCCTTGAACAGGTCAAGAGACATTTGCAGGTCAATGGTGCCGCGATTCAAAGTGGTTGGCTGACCAAGCTCAACAGCAAAGTTTCCGACTTTTACCCCAACCCCCTTGATCATCAGAAGTCGGTCAGCTAGATTCTCTGCAGTCTCTCCTGCGCGAATAGTAAACCAGCTTGGGTTGGAATCAGCAAACTCAGAGATCATGGCAATGCGCTGGTACGCCTGCGTCTGGTTAGTTGAACCGATACGAATGTCTGGGTTTGGGAAGTATCCATCAGGCCCAACAAGTTTTCGAAGGTTTTCCTGACGGAACTTTGGGTCTGCCCCAGGCGCGGTTGGATACTTGGAGATTTCGGACTCTGGAAGATACATGCGGTAGTGCCGCATAATCTCTCGCCCCATGTCCTTATCGGCAACGCCTCGATCTCGCGCCTTACGAACGAACGAGGCCATCTGCCCAACATCGTCAAGGTCCCTTGCCCTAATGACCATGTACTGAGCTTCATTAATTGGCAACGCTGTTTTGTTTGCGCTTGTAAGAGCAAATGAGATCCGGTTCACAAGATCGACTGGGTCAGAGAAGTCTACGGTTTTTCCGGCCCAAAGCTTGCTGTAAAGCTGGAATCGCATTTGATCTGGCAGCATTGACGGGACAATTCCCTGCGAGCGAATAACAACCTCGTCTGCCAACGAATAGGGGGCAGGGTTTGCAAGGAACTCCATCCCTCCCGGAAGTGCAATGTCTGTGGCACCAGGGTTGAGCGAGCTTCCGGGGATGACCTCAACTGGATGATACCCCGATAGGCTTTCGTCCTTTAGCTTTTTCCCAAGAGCCACCATGTCGTCGGTCGGCCTAAATTCTGTCGCTGCCTGGATGGCGCGCTCAAGACCTTCAGGCGTCTTTGCCCGGGCAAACTTATCAGCAAGGACTGCAGACTCTTTGGCGAATAGGGCATCTGGGTTTACGTCACCACCACGCATGACGCCGTAGAGCACGCTGTCGTATACATCCTTGACTGTGCGGCCAGTGACCGCAGCTTCGGACCGCATCGCTGCGTCCCACAACTCGGCAAGCGCATTTGCTTCTTCGTCGCTCGTGTTGAAGGCTTGCTTGACCCCCTTAGAAAATTCACTGACTCGCGAAGCTTGCTGCTCGGCCATCTCCTCTGCCGCGCGGATACGCGCGGATTCAGTGGTTCTCTGAAGCCTAGAAATGTCAGACCCAAGAGCCCCAAGAACACGCTGCTTTTCGGCTGGAGTTACAACCCTGGACAGTTCATCGAGAACTTCGTCTTGAAGCGCCTGGTATTCCGGCGTACCCGGTGTCTCCTTAGAAAGACTTTTTGTTACCGACGAGAAGTTGGACGGGGAGAAGGGACGATCAAGGTCACCAGCGGTTCCTCGGAAGACTCTGTCTTCGGCTCCAGCGAGGCCTGCAGTTCCTGTTCCGTCGGCCACCATTCCGGCAGGACGAAGTTCGGCAGAGTCCCCAAGGGCTCTGAAGAATCTTGCGTCTCCTGTGTTAATTCCGTTGGTTGCTGCTTGTTCAATTCCACTGACTGTTACCTCCGGCTTCCCTAAATATGATACGGCCTCACCCTTGAGGTCGTTAACAATAAGCTCAGCATACACGCCCTCGACCCTCGTTGTCGGGGACGAACCACCAGTGACCTCCGAGATTGCCTTTGCAAGGACAAGTGTCCTCCCCCGGGCCTTAAGCCCGCTCAGGTCGGCAGTCTTTGCCATGATCTGGATGGTACCTGCTTCGCGATCGATAGTTGACCCGATAGGCCCGTAGGAATCCGCAATAGCGTCGACAATTTTTTGGGATTCTTCGCCGCTCATTGCGCGTCCAATAGAGAAGGTCATCCTGTGGTAGTTTGGCTTGAAATTTGCAGATCTTCGTAATTCGTCTGAAAGCACTAAGAGGACGGCATCTTGCTGATCGTCAAAGACCTTGCTGCCGCCTCTTAACGCAATGACAGCAGCCTCTCGAGGACCCTTCAAAACCTTGGAAAGGTCTCCCGCGTCGGCTGGGTTCTTGGCCCCCCTGGAAGGTAGGGCAATATACATCGACGGCTCTGCGCTCTTTTGCCAGACCCCTATAACGGGCTTGGAGGTTACTACGGTGTACCCGTGGTCAGTAAGATGCTTGCCAATGTTCTGTTCGTACACGGCAACTGTTTCGTTTGCCCGAACGGAAAGAGCCTGCTGTACGCTCAAATCTCCTTCAAGTCCAACGCGAGCTTTAATATTATCTCGGAATCTTGAGACGAAGATTTCTGTGACATCTGGAGACCAGTCAAGATCCGGACTTCCGTCAGCTTTGACAGGTCCTCGGGGAACTACAAGGTCATCTACAGGGGCAGCAGCTTCTCGTGCGCCCCATGGCCCGGTCAGCTCATTGAGGGTTGGGGCTTCAGCAAGTTCTTTCTGGATAATGGAGTCAAGGTTGTCAAAAGTTTCGTCAGCATCACGGAGTAGGTACTCTCGCCATACGTTTGCATTCTGGGCAGATTCAGGGCTAAGGACTGCGGAGTTGTCCTGGATAATTCTTTGCAGGTTTGATGCGCTAATCTTTCCATTAACAGCCGCAGCAGAAAGCTCCGCTCGTAAACCGAGCCAATGCTCCTTGGCAAATACGCCATCAAAGTTTCGAAGAACAACCTTTCCGTAATTGTCTCCGGTTGCCCAGACACGCTCGGCAAGAGGAAGGAACCTTACCCAGTTGTCAATGATTCCAGATCCAGAAACCCTAGCCTGTACGCCGCCCGTAAGCTCCTCTACCCCTCGAAGGTTTGCAACCCATGCGTCAACTGCTTCGTCAACTGCGGCCGGGGGAATTTGCCCTTCGTCAATAAGTCGTGCAAGGTGATCATCAACATTTTTTGAAAGCATCTCACCGTGCATTGCATAGGATGGCATGCTCCCCGGAGTGACCCTGTAGGCGTCACCAAGGGATGGGGCAATACCATTAACCTTGTGGACTTCAGATCCGTGGAAAGCAACGTACCGGAGAATCTGCGCCTTAAATGAGTTCCATGGGTAGTCTCCGCCAAATCTCTCTTTGACGTATGCAACTCGAGCAGAATACTTTGACTTATTCGCATTTGGCATATCGTCTGACAAGCGCATGATTAGCGCTCGGTCAATAGAATATAGTCTTCGGAATTCAGTCTGAACTTTGCCAACAGTCGCACCCTTAGCAGACGATGTTACCGCTCGATACGGGTACTTCCATGCAGAAAGAACGTTCCATGCAAGGTACTTGTCGGAAAGAGGCTTCTCCTCCTCAAGGTCATTGATAAACTTGTAGAGGCCGCCAACAAAGAAGTTGTCCTCATCGCCATTGGCAATCAGCTCGGTTGCAGCGCCAAGACCGGCCTGACCTGCGGTGAACGCGGTGGAAGAGATAAGGTATTTCTGGTACAGGCTTGGGGTGTAGCCCTTATATGTGACGCGGCCAGTAAGTGCGCGTCCGTAGGACTTTGCGGCTCCCTTGAGAATTCCACCGGCAACTTCTGCAGTAGTGCCAATCCTGGTACCAGTAATTGCCTCTTTGATTGACGTGCGATAACCAGGTAGCGTTAGTCGGTAAGCATTGTTTCCAACTGCCATCGAGCCAGTCTGCCACGCGTTCGATACGGCATGTGCGGACTCCGCTGCCTTATTAAGGATTGGAGCAGTCTTAGCTGCGCCGGTAAAGATTTGAGCAGCCTTAAAGCCACCAGTAAGTGTCTTTGCGCCTGTCCACAATAACTTAACGGGAGCACTAAGAAGAAGAGTTGGATCCAAGAGAACTTGCAGGCCAATATCCACAATCCCGTTGTCCGAGATCATGTAGCCTTTTTCCCTGTCTCCAAAATCAAACGTTCCCTTTTTCCCGGCAAAAAGATCAGAAATATCCTGGTCGGTAAATCCCTTTTTCTTAACGCTGGTTATAAACTCTCCAAGTGTTTGAAACCCACCGCTTGGATTGGCAACTGTAGTTTTCATAGACAGGTTCCCGGCTTCAATATCTTTTCGATATTGAAGCAAGGTTGAAGCTGTAAAGGAATTAATAAACGCTGTCTGAGCGTTTCCATTTAAGAAGTTGCCAAATCCACCAACTAGCTCATTTAACAATGGAGTGGCACGAATGATATCGGACGCAACGTCAATTGCTCCCTTTTCTCCCTGGCCCCTAGTAATCATGTTGACGGCAGCGATCGGACGCTCGGCGGCATATCCCGGAGCCTTAAAGGCAGTCTCAAGCCCAGAAGCGGCCACCGGAGCTGCCCCTGATAAATCAAGTCCTGGGGTCCTGTAAGCGTTTGTCTGAGTTGAGAGGTATCCTGGTCTTACCCCAGCGATCCCAGATCCAGGAGCGAGTGCGTCATACGCTACACGCTCAGGAAACCCCCTGTCTTCCCACGGGGTTGACTGGCTGCTAGACCGACGAGGTGTCCCAACGTTTAGACTGTTGGACGATGGGGAAATGTTCCAGTCGTTTGGATCTACTGGCTCCGGGGTAGGGATGTTAAACCTGTTTGACTGGCCATACGAAGCACCACTCCCAGAGCTTCTCGTCCTGTCAAGAAGGCCCATTACTTCATGTTCCTTTCATCAGCCCGGAACTGGATCAATGAGCTCTGTTCTGCCTTAATCCTTGCTGCCTTTTGGGCAGAGGTTTCTACATTAGTGGTGCTAGTTGCTGGCGTTGCATACGGTAGCGATCCACCACCGAGACCAGGGAAAGTTCCCGGTCGACCGGACGAGCTGGTTGGAACAGTAAACTTTGCCTTTGCTGCGTTCGCGTTTGCAAGATTGATAAGATAGTCTGATCCACCAGTTGCCGGCCTAATCGTCGGCGTGAGCGCGTTTGTCTTCGCCTGCGCCGCAAGGGCAGCGGCACGGTTGATTCCGGCGTACTCGCTTCCGAGCGCTGGTGCTGGTGTGCCACGACCAGAGGGAGCCTGACCTGGGATCGAAACACCGATAGCCTTTGCCGCATCGAGAAGCGTTGGCATTCCTGCCCCGATACCGATGCCAAACGGAAGCGCCCCTGAAGGCCTGGAAATCCCAAGGTCTTCGCGCTCTCCAGCCCGGAACTGAATGATTGAGTTGTTATACTCCCGGACCTTATTCCTTCGAATCTCTTCTTCCGTTTCGACATTCCACCAACTGTCTCGTGCATTAAGCTGGTCTCGTGGACTTGTCCCAATCTTTCCATAAGCCGAAGGGCTGTAATACACGCCAGAGGTATCAGAGGTTGGAACAATATTCCCAGTTCCATCAACCTGAACAAGTAACCCTCGAAGCGATGGGTCCCTATCAAGGATCCCCTGGGCTCCCTCTGGATTGCTTCCAATGTACACGGCAGGTAGGATCTTGGTGAATGGTGGGACCACAACACCAGACTTATCTACGGGAACAATCGTTCTATCCCCAAATTGAAGTGCGTCAGATCCAAACTTAAGCTGGTCCATCTCAACCCATCCCCCAGGCTGACCGTTGATGGTAGGCATATAATACCAAGTTTTACCAGTCTTGGAGTCAAGCATGGAATACGCCTGCGTTGAAATTGGCATAACTTTATAAATTCCTCCTACCTTGAGGAAGTCTGCCTCGGTCGCCTTGTTTAGGTCATCTTGCGTTACGGGATCTCCCTTCTTGTTCCCACTGGCGTAGAAGGCGTTGTAGATAGGGAGGTTGGCTGGGCTAAGGACGACTGGCATCTTCTTGACGCTGTCGTTGACGTCGACAAGGACGTCGGCAATAATTTGGCCTCCCTGAAGGATTGGCTTCCCGAGGTCATCAACAAGGATGTTCTCGATAACCGGCTTCATCGTTACGCTTCCATCAGGTGCCTTTTCGCCCCTCGTAGTGCTGGTTGCCTGAACGAACGCTACGGATACGCGGCCGGACTCTGCATCGTAAAATTCGGTTGCTTTTCCGGTACGAAGAGCATCAGTAGTCTTTGAGACGTCCCCGATCGGGATTAGCACCTGATCAACAAATACCTTGGAAAGATCCCCAATAACGCTAGACAGTCGGGGGTCGACGTTCTGGTTCTGTGACAGGGCATTATCAATCATGTCCCTGGCCGCAGACTTCTGTGCGTCAGTCGCAGCCGGATTGGAAAAGATGCCAAGGGCAATATCAGCCTGTGCGGCCCAGTCGAGAAGTTCCTGTGTCGGAAGTCGTCGCGGTCCATATGGCTCGGCCTCGGTCTCTCCAGGCTCAAGCGGCTTGTAGCTAAGTCCCTTGGCCCACGTAGAGATTTGTCCCTGAAGTTCCTTGGCCACCTTCTCTGGGGCATAGACATCGTTGGAGTCAAGGGCATTATTCATGGACGAAACGCCATTTGAAAGGAGAAGATTGAGTCGATCGGTCTGCTCGAATCCAACGTGAACTTGCACGTGGCTTGCAATGAAGCTGCCAATCTTGTTGTAGATATCAGCGGCAGCACCATTGTTGCCGCCCGCCTTGTAGGCGCTGGCCATGTTGGTTGCGCCCTTGATAAACTGGTTGTCGTACTTCCTGATCTGGTCCGCAGTAATCGTCTCAACCTGACCGCTAAGTGGGTTGAACATGGTTGCGGAGCCATTGACCTGTGCGGCCTCCCACTGGTCAACAAGTTTGATGATGGAGTTCAGGGTGCTGGTTACAGCAGAACCACCGCCACCACCGCCAGCGCCTTCCTGCTTTGTCTTGAATGCAGACTGAAGGACCTGATAGTACCGAACAGGGTCTGACGTCTGGTATACGGAAGCTGCGTCGCGGATTCCGTTGTAATACTTAGCCGCGCTAATCTTCCCGCGCGTGTAATCAAATTGAAGCTTGGCCATCTTCGTCTCTGCATCTTCAAGGACGTTCTGTGCTTTCTTCTCCGTGTAAGCATTGTCAACCTTGTTCTCAAGGGAAGATCCTGGTCGAGCCAACTGCTTCCACTTTCCGTAGAAGTCAAGGACTTCCTTTGATGATGCTCGGCGCTCGAGGAGGCTGTTCAACTCGTTGGAGAATCGCTCTTCTGCGGCTTGATCTCGAAGCTGGATGACGCGCTGCTGTGCAGCACGGTACCCACCGCTGTCTTCCTGCTTACCGGCCATCTTGGCCTCGTAATACTGGATCAGGTCAGCAAGGTCTCCACCTGCAGCATATGCAGACTCGGCCTTGGAGTCAGCGATCTGTACGCGGTACTGCTCTTGAACCTTGAGCCAGCGAGCTGACTCGGTTGGGTCCCCTGCAGATTCCGATACACGGCGTTCGATGTATGCAAGGAGATCATCATCGGAGATCTTCCCTGACTCCCAGTCGGAAAACGCGAGATCGTCAGCAGCGGCAAGGGCCTGCTTCGAACGTGTCGCAGCAGCCTCTGTCGCGCGCTTTGCTTCTGATTCAGACTGGTTGTAGAGAGAAGCGAAGAGACCGCTATAGTCTCCTGCGCCACCGAATGATGCTCGGCCCATTTATCTCCTCCCCGGGATGATGACTTGCTGGGTTGCTGTTGCTTGGCCCGTAGGCGTGCTTCGGACTAGAGAGCTAGGAAGGGTGCCGGGCGCGTTGCTTCCCTCTGGTGAAGGACCGCCAGGTGCCGTCATCGGCTGCGTAGGCCCGGCCTGGTTCATATCCTGACCAAGGGCTGGCTGCATCTCGAAGGCGGTGTTCTGGGCGGCCGCTGCGCCCGACTCAGAGGCCGCTAGAGGGCTAACCCCCAATGCTGCCTGCTGCGGGGCTTGTAGGGCCTGCTGGGTGGCCTGTAGTTGGGCCTGCTGGGCCTGCATGCTCTGGACCATGTTCAGCACGGCGACCCATGCCTGGACATCCCCTGGGAATAGTTGCGGGTTCGAGCGCTCCAACTGGATAAGCTTGAGCTCGTCCTCTGGAGAGTCAACACCAAGGTTGTCCATGGCGCTTCGCAGCGAGGTAACCCTTGAGTTGATCTTGTTAATTTCGTTGGTGGTGTTCTCGATGACGTCTCGTGGCGTAAGCTCTGGCGCAATAATCTTCCATCGTCGAAGACCTTCGAACAGATCCCCAACGCCACGCTTCTCCATAGTTCCGTCTGGCATCTTGACATCAACCTTTGGGTTGACCTTTTCTGTCATGAACGTCCAGAAGATCAGCATCTCGCGAAGGCCCTGATAGAGGCGTCGTCGCTTCGGGTCCATTCGGTTTGCAACTGACTCAACCTGGATTGCAAGCGCGCGGCCGGACGTACCGGCAGAAGGCATTGATCCGAACACGATCTCCGAGAGACCGGTCGTCTTGTAGAACAGATTCCAGAACTCCTGCATCAGGGACTGGATTGGGAACTGGTTGACCGGCTTGATAATTGGATCAATCCTGTTACCAGCACCGGCAGCGATAATCTCGCCACCCTTTGGAACGATACCGCCTGGCACGCTGTCGGCGTTGTCACCGGTGAGCTGCCATGCCGGGTCGATCTCGTCTGCAACGAGCTGGGCCCAGTGGCTGATTGCTCGGTTCATCTCGATCTGAATGTCGTAGATGCCCTCTGCAGTGCTTACGCCTTCTGGGCTACCTGGCTCGTGGTCGTTCTCGATGATGATGAATGGGATGTCCGGAAGTTCGCGGTGGACAGTAGGACCCATAGCAAGCTGGCCCTCGATGAGGGTAGCGTTGTGAACGATGCCCTCAAGGTCCTTGTACCAGTAGTCCCATACACGAACTTGGCTCTGCTCGTACTGGCTTCGCTCACGATTGATTGGCGTGCGGATTAGGTTCTTGTCGGTTGGTAGCGGTGAACTCCTCTGGTTGAGAGGATCGGTGTGGTTCCCTCCCCCGCGCGCGACCACGAACGGAGTCTTCTTATCCCCGGTCGACTTGATGTCGACGTCAGGGAATTGGCTCATTGCCTCAAGAGGAGACAGGAGGTATTCGTAGATCGCCCAGTCAATTGCCCGATAATCAGAAGAACCCCAACCAACACGAAGGTTAGCGGGGTTCTCGATAATGACAACGTCGGGGCGGTTATCGCGCTTGTTCCAGTACGGCTTGAGGATGCCCTTTCCGTAAAGGCACTTCGTCTTGGTAAGGTCTGGGAGCCAGACATCCCAACCAGAAAGGTCGAGGAATCCAAGCATCATCTTCTCCGCAGCTTCCGCGCGGAGTCGGTCGTTCTCACCAAGCGTGTCAGGGACGAGCGAGATCCTTGGGATCAACGCCTGTAGCCGCGAGTCAACATCGACTGCGGCCTTGACAATATTGACGCTGAGGTGGATTTTCCCCGGGCGCTGGGCCAGGTCCTCTGGCCACTGGTCGCCGTAGAGCGGGGCGTAGAAGTGGTGTGCCTTCTGGTATTTTGAGATGAGGCGAGACTGATACGGCTCAGCATCTGCGTATCGTCTTCGGGCTAGTCCAACGACCTCCTGATCTGAAAGCGCCTTGTCTAGTGCATTCAATTCTTCGTTCATAACCCTCACCATGCAACGGCGCGACTGATACGGCCGTTCACACTAAATCTTGTTTTTTGCGCTCCGGAGTATCCCTTCGAAGCGATTTCTGTTGCGCCAACAAGTGCCATGACAGCATCTTGCTGGATCTTGTCGTCCTTGAGTCGGTAGTTAAGAATCTCTCGCTGGAGCCGAGCCCATGAGTTTGGCAGAAGCAGTCTCCCCTCCGTAATTGCCGCCTTTAGATTCATCAGGCTCCCGATCTTCATCGTTGGCCCGCCGAAATTGATCCCCCTCTGTGGGTGGATTCCAGATAGGCTTTGCCGGACAATCGCCCCGCCCATGCTGGTTGCGTCGAATCCTGTGATTGCGACGGCCCCGTTGCTGTTGTAAAGCGCGTGCATCGAGTAGATATCTGCTACAAGCTGCGTAAACGCCGGCGGCTTAAGGTAGTGCTTAAACTGGACTCCGACCCAGACTTTGTTCGTTACATCCAGGACGACCACTGCGGTAGGGTCCGAGGCGACGCTTGGGTCCCAGAAGATGACGTATCGGTGCTTAGGCTTCGGGAGTTGGCTGTCCGGGACATCCTTGCTAAATGCCTTGAGCATCTTGTCGACTGGCGTGAAGAAGGCCTCTGCCGGCTCGAGGAAGGCACCGCGAAGCTGCTGCTCCTTGGTTGCAGGATCGAGGTTCTCCTCCATCCTGTCGATCTCTTGCTGGGTGATTCCGAACCCGACGTTGTCGCTGACGTGGCTCCAGCAGAGTGCCTGCTGATCCTTGATCCACTGTCGCTCTCCGACCTGTTCTCCCTGGTCGACAATCTCGCGAACAAACTCGTAGTATTCAGTGAGTCCGTTTGGGGTTCCAACCAGAAGGATTGGACCGCCGGTGGAGATAAGTCGCATCATGAGCGTCTCGTACACTACGGACTTCAGGTGGTTCTCGAAGCCAACCTCGTCGAAGCTAATCCCAGCGCATCGGTATCCCTGGAGCGCCTGGGCCTTGTCCTCGCTCGTTCGGAACTGGATGACTGATCCGTTCCAGAACTCAAGTCCTTCGTAGTAATTCTCTACCCGTACTTCTCGGATAAACCCCTCTGGCATCCGGAACTTTTTTACCTGTGCCGGGTGGATTCCCTTCATCAGGAGACGGATGTCTTTTAGCGGGAGATATGCCTGCTGCTGCTTTGGGGCAACATGGATCCAAAGGTATGGATATTTGAACCAATCCTCTGGGCTGGACTTATCGACGCCAACCTTGTAGTTTGCCGCCCACATGATCAGGCCAGCAATGCCAAGGGTCTTACCGATCTGGTTTGCCGCAACGTGGATGACTAGCTTGTGTCGCCACTGCCAACCATCTTCGCCGGGACGGATGAGGTCGAGCCATCTTCGCTGCGCGTGGTTGACCCTGATGCCAAGAATCTCCTCAAAGAAGACAATTGGGTCGCGCCCCCTTTCGAGGAGCGCCATCAACTCTGCTTGCTCTGGTCGTACCCTTAGTTCTGTCATGCGTTCGGGAGCTGCTTAATTGTCTTAAGCAGACCGAACAGTTCGTCCACCTTGCCCTGAAGCTCTACCTTTTGGATCTCGGTCAAGCCAAGCGATGGGTCCATGAGGGCCTGCGCGTACTTGGCTGCCTCGACATTGTCTGGCGCCTTGACAACCGAAAGGGTTTGTCCGTACGGTTCTGTTGGCCCAGAGAAGCTTCCTGCTCTGGCCATTAGTTCATCTCCCGAAGGTTCCCCATCATCTTTGCGTGCTCCCTAGCGGTTCGTCGGAAAATCTTGTATGCAGGGTCCTCAAGTCCGACGTAGTGCTTGTGCTTCTTGTCGGTGTCAAGCCAATGCTCAAGATAGATTGCAGCCTTGGTCATGATCATATACCCTGCCGCCTTCGGGTTCGGGGACAGGATTGCCATCACAACAACAGGGGGGATGTTAACGTCCTTGCCCTTATCCTTGCTTTCAAGGCGTTGCTCTGGCTGGAGATATGTTACAAACTGTGCGGTGTCAAGATGTGGAAACTCTAGCTTGAGCTTAACCGCAATCTTTTCGACGCGGTTGTCGTGGAGAACTGGTTCTAGGCTTGAAAAATCAAATGACACTCGGACCCCCTATCCAATGATCGCGGCAATTTCCTCGTCTGTTAATCCAAGTGCAGAAAGCTTCGACATTGCTGATTCTTTATTTGCAATTTCAGCAGCTTCTTCCGCATCACGAGCTTCCTGGGCAGCGGACGCTGCGGCCTGATCGGCGGCCTGCTGCTCCAACTCTGCCGCTGTTTCTTCTCGCTGAATGATTTGACCTGTAGTAACATTTATTTCATAGTGCATTATGACACTCCATATAGGTAAATAGTCCCCGAAACGGCTACTCCGCCAGCAAATTGAATTGAAGATATTGCGCTACTTCCCCTATAGGTCGATAGGCCAATCGTTAAACCCGATGAGGCCCCCGCCGAGCCATTCCAAATTACATTTTGCCAACGAATAAAGCGTGCAGTTGTGTCTGTGTAGCGATAAATCATAATCTCCCCAGATCCACTCCCGCCTGAGTTTTGGGAGAATGGACCATTAGGACTTGTAGCCAAAATACTAGTCGCGTTAAATTCATTATTTACCGAGTTAAATGTTTGCCTGTTGTATTGGTATGTGTTGTCGTACTTTGCCGTGGTGTCGCCGTTAAATCTTATCCCACCGCTACCCGAAGAGTTTGTAAATCCAGCATAAACAATTAACAAATGCTTATACGTACTTGGGATATCGGTAAAAGAAAAACTTGTCGATCCGCTTGGCGTGGCCGTGGCCAAAAGCGTCATACCTTCAGGAGCGGCAACACTTGCTCCTATCGTCCTTACAGACATTAGCTAATCTCCACGCCGTAGGCATTAACGTTAAGACTTGATCCAGTTGTTGCGTCTACTTCTAGTCTTTCATTTGCCTCTAGCACAATTCCCGTTATCTGGGTTACCGTGTTCGCTGCGACCGGGATACCATTTGCAACTGTGTTGACGTAATTGTTTGCGGTAACAGTTGCTGACGGAGTTATTGTTGCAATTCTTCCGTTTCGATCGGTTGTTGTAGTAACGCCTGAGGACGGGTTATCTGTAACCGATGGATACGACCACAAATATGTTGCACCAGAAAGAGTCGGGAAAAACGAGATCCCAGTAGAGCGATTTGTTCCATTTCCTGAGTTGTATGAAGCGCTTGCAGCCGACCCCGCAACGGAGGCAACAAACGCAGGGGTTGCAGGATACCCGCCACTGTAGGCAAAAGAATAGCCTGCAATGCTTGTCGGGGTAAGGCCAGGATACCAAACGTACAATTTGTTATCGGTTGACCTAGTTACGATGGCAGAGCTATCTGGAGTCCACGCCATTGAGTCGAAATGGGAAGGCCTGTACAAGATTTTATCTCCAGAAGAATGGGTATGTGCGTATGTTCCGTCATTTTGCCTTGTGTACACAACAACAACGCTGTTAGTGTCTCCAGTGCCCGAGTAATCTTGATTGTAGGCTACGGCAATGTAATTACCATTTGGACTAAATTTAACAGACACTGTTGGCATTTTGCTGGAAGGAACAGTTACACCAGTTGGAGCAGAAGGATACGTTACAGCTCCAGTTAGGTATCCGAGTCCATATTCAGTTGCATACTTCGAGTTGTCGACAAGCCTGAATCCAGCAGGGGCAGCGGTAATCGCTGATCCAGAAGAAAGGGTGGTTCCCGAACTATCAACCGTAATAAAATACATGTTTGCATCTGTCAACGCAATGCTTCCGCTTGCACATGCAAATCCACCGTGTACGCTGTTGTAGTCTACAAGGCCAAAGTTTGCAATAACTTCATTGGCTGGCATCGACAAGTTGTTATAGTACCCAATTGCACCAACAAAATTTGTAGGCCTAACTGTTGTTGTTTCCGCAAAAGAATACACCTTAAATTCAGCGTTGACACCGGCGCCGCTAACATTTGTACCATCATAGTTATTTTGCGTCATTATCGTATAATATGAACCGAGACGATGAAGCGCCCTTGTCTGTGAACTGTTGGTCAAATTGTA
>Ga0208161_1000172_pt1 | contig 36661 bp, 31 predicted proteins | sample CB_VirMetaG_3_FD_184538 | JGI IMG/M metagenome (GOLD analysis project Ga0208161, IMG submission 184538) | Freshwater to marine saline gradient viral communities from Chesapeake Bay - CB_1508_1S Viral MetaG (SPAdes) (version 4) | ecosystem: Environmental > Aquatic > Marine > Coastal | place: USA... | reverse complement strand
GCGTTAGTTTTAGTTGGATTAGCGATTACAGCCAAATCACCTTCTTTAACAGCAACACCGATTGCCCACTTCATAGTAGCACGCATTTGGTCGTTGTCTTGGCTATACCACATCTTGAATTCTTCAAAATCACCAGTTAGGTCAGTTCCTAAGATGATATTGGAAGCACGAGTCAAGATACGAGTATTCTTACCACCAGTTTGTTCAATCAAACCTGCTGAAGCAACAACTCTAATGTTAGTTCCAGGAACAAACAATTCCTTCAAGTCTGGAGAGATGTGGTAGTAGTTTTCTTGAGTAACACCCAAAGCCAACTTCTTGTAGTCACCCATAGAGACAATTAAAATCAAATCGTCTGCCATAGAGACTTTCTCATCCAACAACTCATACATTGTGTGTGCTTGGTCAACAGCAGTAGCCGCACTCCAAGAACCTGAAATAGTGTTCAATTCAGCAACAGTCAAAGTGTTAGAAGCTGAAACGTAGTATTGGATACCTTTTGAAGCACCCTTACCAGAAATCAAGAACTTCTCGTTCCAGTTAGCCAACTTTTCGACCATTTGGCCAGCAAATACTTGTTCGTAAGGCAAGCTTTCGCTTCCACCGAACTGACCAGCTGCCAATTTACCTGCCATAAAGGTATCTCTCAATACTTGTGGGCAGTATTCGTGTTGAACTTTTGCGTGGTAAATATCCATTTCAACTTGTGAAATAGACGCAGTGTTGTTAGCATCCCAGCTACAAACTGAACCATCACCAATGTTGAAGGTTTCGTCTACAAGTGGAATGTCAACTTTGTTACCCTTAAGACCTGCACGAACGTCTACGTAAGTTGCGAGGTTAGTTCCAAGGACTGCCTTGGAGATTAATTCAAATGATGTTTCATCAATATACTGACTCAAACCATCAAATCCGCCATTGTATGCCATAATTTTTAGTTTTTAAAAGTTAATAAGTTTATCGTTTTGTTTGGTTTCTAAATTCAACCAATTTGTTAAAACGTGCTGTAGCTAAATCACCTTCAGTCTTTTGAACTTCGTTCAAGTTGTTAGTAATTTTTTTACCAGCAGGTTCGTTTCTAAATGCGTGGAATTCTTGTTCCGTCGCATTTAATCTGTTCTCTAACGCAGTAATGTTTTCGCTAATTTTATTTAACGCGTTCATTACATTGTTAACTACTTCCTCACTAAGTGAGATAGCAGTTTCAGCTTCCAATTCAGCTTCTGCTTCCGCAGGAACTTCATCAGCTGCTTTTTCATCAATAGCTGTAATAACACCATTGGCATCTACTGAGATTATTAAGCCGTCTTCGGTTTCGTGCTTACCTTCGGGGGCATATACGTCGCCCTCAGCGGTAACAACAAAAAGTGGTTTACCCACTTCGAAATCGCCTTCGACTCTAACCTTAGTTCCGTCCAATAATGTTGCTTCAGCTAACTTAATTTGTGTGTCCGCAGTCTCGCCGTCTTGGGCTACCCCTAGCATCACACTAATCTTGTTAATTGCTTCTTTCGCAGTCATAATTAGTTGTTTTTTATGGTTTTAATTCAATGTTAAATATAGATTCGCAGGAGGGGGTGACCTTATTCCTTCTTGCGTTTAAAATTGTTAAAATGCGTTGTAATCCAATTGTTAATGCTGGAATTACCATCAACTCCCTTAACCATCTTAATTATTGTGTAAATAATAGATACAATTAAGAGAAGAAGCTGTAATGCCGCTTCAATTTCCATAAAAGAGATAGCTGCGAATACGCCAGCATTAAGCATAATTACTTTGTCTAATAGTATTTGTTTCATTTTACTTGTTTTAATATATCAATTACTGATTGTAATTTTTGATTGTAAGTGTTTTCGTCAGCCATTTTTTCTATAAAAGGACCTGCTAATGAGAAACCCTTCAAATCACCACTTTTTACTTTCTCCCAAGTTTTATCATCATTAATTTTGTAACTGACATACCAAGTTCCCATTGGTAAAGCAAAACCTAATTTGTATGCTTTGTCATACATTTTATCTTCACTAATCCAGCTTTCTAATAATGTATTTTTAGTTGTTACTTTATTGTCGTGCTGAACATCTGTATTATTGTGTTTATTTAATTTTAAGAATTTTTCCATCATCTTTCTAATTGTTGCTTTAGTAAAGAAAATGTAATATGGATTACCCATATCATCTCGTCTTAAAATCATTTTATTTGGAATCATCAATGGTCCTGTAACAACGCGTTGTTCTTCATCTATAGAAAAAGTATGCTGTTTAGATAAATTAGCCCAAGGTGTCATCGCAGTGTCTTGTTTATTATTTGTTGGTTGACCTGCTATAACAATTCTTTGACCAAACGCATTTTCAAATACATTTAATTTTTCCCATCTATGTTTACAATTTTTTCCTCCCTTGTATTTGAATATAGAATATGATGATTCACCTTTTTTAGCAAATTGTGAATTCAGTCTGTTCATTTTATCAATGTCAGCTTCACTGAATATTTTACCTGCTATAGATAAATTAACCATTGCTTTACAGAATTTACGTTCTGCTGGGGGGCCACTATAACGATAATATGTTTTAGGGGCCATTTGTTCAATTTCAAGACGTTTGAGTAAATCAAGTCCTCTTATTGCTTCAATGGTTTCGGTGACGTTAGCAAATTCCTTGTTATTTAAGTCTATAATAACGTCATCTGCGGTTAATTGAACGCCATTATGAACAGCATAATCAATAATAACATCTTCTTGTTCCTCATTAAAATGGGCGTGGTTTTCTTCTTTATCCTTTCTAATTTGCTTTAGTTTTCTTTCTGCCCAATCAATGCCAGCATCTCCACCCCAAGCATCCCACATTAAACCACCACAACCCTCTCCATATGGGGTGTTTTTATTTTCTTGTTGTCTTCTAAAGGCAGACATTCTAGCAATTGTCTCTTCACTGATAGGTTCTCTGTTAGCTAATTGATTAGCCCTTACTTTACCTACTTGAGTTCCACAACTGCCCCAACCATTTTCTTCTACCCACTTAAGGGCACGTTTTGCGTTGTTTGTCGCCGCTTGAGGGTAGTCATCATATGACTCTAATTCAACGTCTACTTCATTAAAATATTGAAAGTCAACACCAATTGCTGGTTCGTCTACTAATGATACAATCTCAACACCAAACTCTTCGAGTTCAGCTTCAGTCATACCTTCTACTTCAATATCTAATTGAACTATTTTATCGATATTTTCTTCTTCAATCATAATCTTGCTAAATTTTGAATTTGGGCGTTGGCTTGTTGGGCATTAGTAACGTCAGTCGCGATTACATATACTTTAAGCGGGTCTTGTGCCCCATTTGAGGATTGTCCCGGTTGAATCGTTCCACCTGCTTGCTGACCAAATGAATAATTAATAGAACCACCTGCTGTAGCTGCTGAAGGGTTAGGACCATTATCACCTCCTCCTCCACCAACACTTCCTCCACCTCTAAATCTTTGAATTGTTGATGCTGCTATACCAGCAATACCAGCTGCGGCATTTAATTTAGTTGCTGCTACACCAGCTGCTGCTGCTGAGTTAACTGCTGCTGTTGCTGGGCCTATACTTGCTAATGCCGCAATTGCTGCTGGGTCACCCGCTAAAGACCTTGGTAATAATGTAGCTGCTTGAATTGCTAAATTAGCATTTGCTTCTGCTGCGTTTGAAGTAATTGTAGAAATGTTTTTTCTAGCACCAATAATAATATTTGCTATTTCTAATGCTTTTTGAACACCAAATATTACATCAGCTAATTTTTCATTATCACCTGCTAATGCTTCAGCTAATGCGAATCCAGCTTGAATAGCACCTATTTTAGCATCTTGAAAACTTTCTTCAGCAGCTATAGCAGCTGTTTTAAACTCAGTTTCTTGGTCTTGATATGCTTGTAAGAATTCTTTTTGTGCTTCTAAATCTTCTTGCCTAAATTGATTTCTTAAAGCTAATTTATCTGCTTCATATTGTGCCTCAACTTGGGCAATTAATTCGGCATTATCATTAGCTAAATTTAACCTATCGTAATATTCGTCTTCTAAATCTCTAAATGCTAATTCTCTTTCTGTTAAACCAGCCCTATATAATGTTTCTTCTAAATTAGCTTGTTCATCAAATAAATCTGCTAATGCTTGTTTTTGTTGTTCAAGTGCTAAGTTTTGGGCTTCAATAGCTGCTGTTTGTGCTTCAGTTAATTCCTTACTTTTTTCCCTCTTATCATTTAATTCTTGTAATCTTTCTGTAGCCGCCTCAACAAATTCTCTATTTTCCTTTACTTTGTTATTTTCATCCTCAATTACCTTTAATGCTGCGTTAATGGCATTTGTTTGTTTTCTTTTAGCTTCTTCTGTTACAGCAGCAACTGAACGTGCGTCTCGAATTTGCCTTTCAGCAGCCGCAACTCTAGTTTCGCTTTCATCGATATACCCTTGGTTTAAGTCTATTACACTTTGTAATTCTTTTCTATTTTCACTTCTTGAAATTACTCTTAAAGCAGCACTATTTTTAAATTCATCACTTTCTGCTTTAGCTTTTTTATTTGCTAAATCAATTGCTTTCCTTTTTTCTTCGTTTGCCTTACGTTGTGCTTTTTCATCGTTCCTTGTTTTAAGAGTATAAGCAGCAAGTGCGGCACCAGCAGCAATAATAGCTGTAGCTAACAAAACATAAGGGTTAGCAGCTGTAACTACATTTAATATTCTTTGTTGAATAGCAGCTAATTTACCACTTTGGGCTAATAATTTATAACCTTCACTTACATTAATAGCACCTTCAGCTAACGCAATTATGTTAATAGCGTTTTCTTCTACTGATTTAAAAAATTCATTTTCTATACCTAAGGCACCTAAAGCACCAGCTGCTATTTCTAATGAACCAGCTAATACCTTTACACTACCATCTAATGCGTCAACTCTATTTTCTAATTTATCAAAATCTTGTTCTTCAAGTTGTTTGGTAGCAGTTTTTACATTATCAGTAGCAGTCCTAACTTCCTTTAGAACATTGTCTAATTGTTCTAAGTCAGTGATATATTCTTCTATACCATCAACTTTAAAATATATCTCTACGTTCTGTTTTGCCATTACTATTAAATATAAAGGTTAATTTTTTTTTATATTGCTTCCCAATTATCTGTAATTAATTGCCATTGGTCTACAACATCTTCCCAATTAGCACCAATTGGAATGAATCCAGTTCCATCTGGCAAGTAATCATTGAGTTTAATTAAAGAAACTTTAACAGATGCTTTTTCACCAAGTGGGACATTTTCTATTTTTTCAACAAAGAAATAAGTGTCTTTAACAAAGATAACATCATCAAAATTAAAGCTAGATAAATCCTCAGCTGATAATACAAAATTAGCAATTAATCTTCTAGAATACTTGTTGTAAATTAAATTGATATAATTTTTCCAATAAGCATCATATACACTGTATCTCTCAGGTAATTCATTGAACCTTAAATAACCATTTTCAACCTGCCAGTTTAAATCTAAAGTTAATGGGTAGGTATAATCTGGTCCATTAAATGGGTTAAATGCTGTAGCATATGGGGTTACAGATGCATAATAATCTTTAAAACCAGTAGATAAGTTACCATCATTGTAATACCATTCACAACTGGTTGCTGATGATTTACCTGTATAAACCTGTCCATTATAAAATAATAATCTAGTTTTAGGTTTAATTGGGTTTTTTAACAATACAACAGTACCATCTTCTTTTTCTTTTGTCTCTAATTGGTACATTTGTGGTATAATAAAATTATTACCACCTTTATTGTAATCACCTGAAGTCCAAGCTAATGAATTTGCACCTTGTACTTCTGTAACAGGAGTAGGTGCTAATTTTGCTTCTACCTTCTTATCACCTGATAACAATGCATTATCAGTATCTAAATTAAGTGTACCAAATGTTTCCTTAAAATTCTTATCATTAACATCATTCAACCAATCTTTATCAACACTGTCACTAAATGTTATAGTTTGAGGTTGTTCATAAAATAAAGGTTCAATGGTTAAATCTTTGCTTAAATCAAGTTTAGATGTCCAATCATATACATTACCACCACCAATATAGTTATCCCAAGTATCCACATAAAATAACTCATTATCAAATCTATCTGGAACAATAACTAATTTGAATTTCTTAACTATGTCTTTTAAGAAATCAATTTGCTTGTATTCATTGTCTAGCAATGAAGCCACATTAATAATACCAGGTGCTGATGTTATCCTAAATGTAGCATTGGTTATATTAACATAGCTGTTATCACACTCAACAACTACAGAAATACTGTCACCAGGGTCTAAGTTAATAGTTCCATCAACTGTGTAAACATAGCTACCATTTAATGTATATGTGTTAACATCATAGTTAACTGGAGTACCATTTTCAATTGCTGTTACTCTTAATTTTGTTTCACCAGCAGGGTCTAATAAAAATTGTTCAAAGAATACAACTACTGAATATGAATAGTTACCAGCACCATTTGTAGGAACAACATAATTGAAATCTTCACTGTCCCAGTTTTGGTTATAATCATAATTAATATAGCTGAATGGAATTTTAGTAGCACTCTGTTGAGTTTGGAATACTTCAGGTAATGTTATTTTAGCTAAGTTTTGTGTTTCTGGGTCAATTGATACTACAGCTTCATTACCCCAAGCAGAAACATATGTTCTCCAAAATAGTGGGTCAGCACCATTTAATATATTACCTGTAATTCTATAACCAGCATCTTTAAAAATTGCTTTAAGTAGGGCATTTACCCTAATCATTGGTCTGAATCTATCAGTGTATAACTTATCAACAAATGGCACTTGAGAATCTGTAATTGAACCAGTACCTACACTAATTAAAACTTGTTCTGGGTTAAAATCATCATCATAAGTGTTACCAAAATCAATTAATGGGTAAATAATATCACCTGGTAAAGTATCACCTCCTAAATCTAAACCATCATATGTACCAAAAGCAGGGAAAGCATTCCAGGATTTTTCAATTATATCATCTATTGATGCTGTATGGTTAAAATCAGTTAAATCTAATTGGTTAAGTGTTTTACTGCCAATATTAGATAATAAATTTCTAGTGTTACCTAAGAAAAATACCTCATAATCAATTTTGTTATCTATTGATTTGAATATTTTGTTTAGTCTTAATTCACCAAACATATATTCTTGCCCATCAACTAATATTTGGGCATCCCTTCTAATTGTAACATCAAAATCTAAACCATTAATTTCATATGCTGATTTAAAAAATTGATAATTGTGGTCAGTAGCTGGAACCCTAAATGTTTGTGAATATGATGATTGAGGCATAAATGATTCAAATGAATCAAATGCCAATGTTATTTTGGGTGGGTCTGTTTCATATAAATCTAAAAATACCCCTTCAACTACTAACTGTATCATCCTCTTTGAATTTGTTGTGGATTAGCTAATCTGAAATTGATTGTATGTTGGAATAATTTATCCTTTCTAAATGTTCTTTCAGTATATTGTGTATCTGTTAATATTACAGGAACCCAATCAGTGCTACCTGCAAACCTAACTTTTACATCTGGAGACAAATATAAATTCTTCAAATATTGGCTTTCAATATCACTTAGGTATTTAGTATTAGCAGTATAATTTTCTACTTGTGATTTATTAAATACTCTTTCTCCTCTATTGTAGCTGTTTACTTCAATTGCTGTTCCACTCCAATCAGCATCTAATTGTTGATATGTGCTTTGTTGTGTAGTAACTGAATAGTCATTTCTTTTCTCAAATGTGTAATAATCCCTAAATCCAAATGAGTTAACCCAAGATACTTGAATGTGGTCAAAGTCATTACACTCACCATTATCAATATCAATTCTGTAAACATTACCTACAATTTGTTTATTGGTAGAAGTAGCAGGGTCTCTACTCCAATAAAATGGTGCTACATAGTAATGTGTTGCTGTAGTGTAAGTAGCAAGTGTTGGATTCAATTCACTTACTTGTAATGTTATTGCTTTGTATTTTTCAGTTGGTTGGATAGCATCATCAGCAGCAGCATTAGGTCCACCTCCATTGCCTGTAATGTTTTCAATTATAGTGTTGGCAGGTGTCAATTCAGTTGAATCACTAAAAGCAGCTACATAAAAACCATTTATACCATTTGTAAATGTTGATAATGTGTCATAAGATGGATTATCAGTTAACAAATAATCATTTAACCAACTTAAAGTATAATTGTCATCACTACCTTTTGAAATCTTGTAGATAAGTGGAGTCCCTGTTAAGGATGCCCAAGATGGTTTACCATCAGTTATCTGTGAATATACAACAGATTCTATGTGTCTATCAGTAAGTGCTTGCTGATAAGTGGTAGTATCAAAATATAATTGTTCAATATTTCCACCTGGTGTAGTGATAATGTTAGTGCCTATTTCAGGGGCATAAGCACTATAATCCCAATCAATTTCAGTATGTGGTTTTCTACCATTTAATACTGAACCACTTACTGTTTGTTGATATGTTGAAATACCACTTAATGAATAACCAGCTTTAGCTTTAAAACTGAATTCTTCATTTTCAGCAGTAGTTAATTTTGGAGTTATCTCAATTGCTGGGTTATGTGTTACTTGGTTTTTAAGAATATTTTCTACATCAAAATGACCATACCCAGTAACATTAGGTGCTTGCCTTACAGTAGCAATTACATTGTCATCCATATCAGTTATCTGTAAGATAAATCTAGATATAGTTGTTGGTGAATCATTATCAAATAATGAAATTATATTCTTACCATATGCCAAATCAATTTCATTTGGTTCTTTAGTTACTATTATATCAGCCATCTTGTTCTGTTAATATTTTTAATAATTTTTCTTCTATGTCAATTGGATAGAATTTGTATGGGTTGATTCCCCATACTTTATTACTTCCAAATTTATAATTTTCTTTTACTCCAAATGCTGTTGCTACTTCATTAGGTAAACCAAGTGCATTGCTTCTGTTTTTACCATCTACACCAAATGAAAGGAAGTAACCATAATTTTTCATACTGATGTTAATGTTATAGTCAATCAGTTTTACTTGCATGCTTCTCCTTAAATCACCTGTTCTATTTTTGAATCTACCTGCTTTTAATTCAGCTTGAATTTCTGAAACTAAAGCAGCCAATTTCCTTGGTATGTCATTTTCAACATACCCAACAGTATCTAGAATTAATTTTTCTAAATCTTCTATGTTATCTTCAATTGGCATTACCAGAAGTGATTTCTAACCTTGAGTGAGTGAGGCAATGTCAAAGTAGTACTTGTTGTTGAACCAATAGTAGCACCATTGGTTTGGAAGAAGTTGAAGTCACCATCATTGTTTCTACATCCTAACCAATATCTAGCACCATACTGCCTCATCTTTTCATTCATCCAAGGTGTGTAAGCAGTTCCCCAAGCATTATTAAGGTCATTGTAGTTAAGGATTGTTAGGTATTCATTGATGTCAGCTAATCTCCAATCATCATAACCTTCACCAGTAAATGCTACAGCAGCATCAATTGCTTGTGCCCAAGTATAGTTCTCATAAACCTGAGGAACCTCAACATAGATACCTAATCCAGTTAAGTGGTCAATACAATAGTTTCCTTGTGGGTTGTCATTGCCAAAGTATTCTACATACTGATTACCACCTCTATCAGTGTATCTCCAGTAGTTGCCAAAACTATTTGGCTGGGCTAATCTACAGTTGGTATCATTACCTTCATAACCATTTGCTTTTAATGAAATGTATTCAGGATTAGTAGGAGGTGTATAATCATAAGTGTCAGTGTATCTTCTTAACCAACCAACACTATTTTCTGGGTCATCATCTCTATAATTGTCCCAAGGAATTACTCTTTGATAGAATATTCCACTTTTAGAAGTAGCAGGTAAACAAGTATATGAACCACCAGCATCAACCCAATGTTCACTATCATCACCATCTGTAACCAATACTTGAGGACAACTTCCAGATGGTCTACCTGCACCAGTGCCAGGAGGGAATGGTGTATCACAACCATCAATTGCCTTAGCATAATTAATTGTTAATACAGCTGTAGCACCAACAACATCATCTTGGAACCTCTCAACAAATGGAGTAACTGTAAATGGTGTGGTAATATCAAGCAATGGGTCATCATTTGTATTTGTAAATACTGACACAATATCTTGTATTATTTGCATGCACTCATCTTGTCCAGCCAATTCACTGTCCTCACCATCATTAACTTGAGTCATTGCAATTAAATTGAATGTCCAGTTAAAACTATTTCTAGTATTGCTTACATCTACTGGATTAACAAATATATAAGGGTAATTAGGTGGTTCCTCATTATCAGGAAATGAAATGTCACTAATGGTGCCATACCCATATGTTTTTACCATGTAATGGGCTGTTATAATATCCTTTAAACTATCTACTAAATTCTTGTATGTCATCTTTTTTGTTTTTGTGCTTCAGCTTCTTTTCTTTTATTATCCTTATTCCAAGCTAACCAGTTAAATGCTTGTATAACAGGTTTTTCTAATACAGCATCCATATCAAGGAATCTACCTTCTGCTAACACCATTGTTATATCCATCCAGCTGTGGGCAGGATTAATTTTATTTTGGTTATTTTCAACTACCTCATCCTCATCATCACTCTCATTGAATAAATTCTTGTATTGCTTATATAACAATATTCTCCACTGTATAAAGTATTTAATTGCTGAAAATACATCATTAAGTAATATACCATCAGTATCTTCTATGTTATACAGTATTTTTACTATTTCTTTTATATCCTTAGTATAGTTAGCTAAATAAATATCTAAATCAATAAATTTACCTAATGACACAGTATTAAAATCAATTAAATCATTATCTTTAATTTTTGTTTTTACTGGTGTCCAATCTGGGTTCATAATAGCAATAATCAATGCTACTGCTAATTGTTTTGTTTCTTCAGGTATTATGTTTACTTCCTCTAAAGGAATATCCATAGCTGTGCTGATTAATTTGTCAGCAGATAATTGCCATTTATTTAACTCAATCCAATGGTCTAAAGTTAAATTAATAGGTAACTGATATTCCTTATCTCCAATTACTAGTGCATTCATTGGTATCAAATATAAATTTAATGGGGATTGTAGAATGAATATGAACCTTTCTTAACATTGGTTTTCCTGCAATAATTTGCTAATGCTAAACTGATTACTGTATCATCATGTAATCCAGTTGGGTGTCCATATTTTACACTCCTTGTTTTTGGGTTATAATCATAAGTGAAATAACCTAATTCATCATACAGTGGCTGGAATAAATTTCTGTCAGGTATTTTAATGTTACCTTCATTGAAGTCCAATATCAGTCCCTCTATAATTTCTTGTTTTGATTTATTTGATGTTACAAATGGGTAAATTGATTTAACTTTACCTTTTAATTGTTCATAAATAACATCACCAATTGAGTTGACTTCAATTGTAGTAACTGCATTATACTTGTTTATATTGGCAGACAATTCATCAATCATATGGTTCCATGACTTACCATTTGCCCTGTAAATATCAACAGTATTTCCCACAGAATCAATAAATGTAGCCACTGTATAGTCATCAGCCCTACCTAAATCTACTCCACAATAAATAATTCCATTGGGTTTTGGATATTGTGAGAAGGTGTTGGAATTGATGTTTGTGAATACTGTTCCTCCATCATCAAGGAACTCTGCCAAATACTCCTGTTTGAATATATTGGGTGGCAATGTTTTTTTGGCATCAATAATCTCCTCTTCTGAAATATAGGGTGTGTCATAACTGCTTCCTTGATATGATTTGTAATTGGGGTTGTCTGGTGATAATCCTAAATTGTATAAGTCATAGAACCAATTTTTACCTTTAGGAGTTGATAGGAATAATACTTTTTTACCTTTAACTGCTAATGTTGGTCTGACTGCTTCAGTCCATGTTTCACTCCTCATAAATGCTGCCTCATCCAATATAGCATAGTCAAATGTGAAACCCCTTATGTTGTCATATCTCTCAGCACTTCTAAAATATATTTCACTGCCTGTTCTAAGCTTGATATAGGACTCACTGTAATTGCAAGACTCAATAATGTTACTGTTTCTAATAGCATTGTCAATTTCTTTTTGTACTTTATTTGTTTGACTGTAAACTGGAGATACCCAAAGTATTTTACATGGTTTATGATTAATTGCCCAATACAATAACAAATTGATTCCCATTAAGGATTTACCAAATTGTCTGCCTACAGATACAATATGGAATTTTTCCTTACCTGTTAGTATGGAATCAATTATTTGTTTTTGATTTGTATGGGGTGTAAATCCTTGTGCAATCATTGTTCTGTATTGTCCCCTGCAGTATTGTTTCCAAATTCAAATTTAATTTGCTTGAATAAATCCTCACCATCAGCACCTGTAATTTCCTGTTTAGCTAATTTAGGTACAATGTATTCACTTAATTTAAGCATCAATTCAACTGCTTGTCTGGGATTGTCTTCAGCTACATCAGCCAACCATTCAGACATGTTATCTAAATTGTCTTCAAGTAGTTTTTGATATGCTTCTTTAATCAATGCTGTTGATTTATTGGGGCTACCTTTTTTTCTTCCATTGCTGCCCCCATTTTCTCCTTTTTGAAATGCCATGTTAGTTTAATTTTGTAATTAATTCTTCTATGAAGTAAATTAGGTATTCATTTTCTGCTGTTTCCCTTTCCAATTCATACCTTCTAATAATTGCTTTATCTAATTCAATAAATAATTCATTGGGTGTTATCTGTTCCATTGTCTTGTTTTTTTGGCCTGCCCCTTTTAGGTAGTGGTTTAGGTTTGTTATTTTCAGTCTCTAAAACCATCATTAATGCTTTATGGACTTCAGCTACACAGGCACCACATGAAGTGGGTCTCCTGTTAGCATTGAATAACCTGTTGAATGTACTATACATTGCAACCCTGTCATTAAATCCATATCTTTTTTTATCTCTAATTGAACTGAGGTAAGCTAATTCCTCAGCTGTTGGGGTATTATAATTCATACTCATAATTCAATTGTATTTAATTTTCTAGTTATCATTTCAGAAACATAAGCACCTACACCAGCAAATAGAAAGGCTGCAAAAATGTTAGTATATTGTGCTGTAACTACCATACTGACCCAGTAGCCCATACACAGGCCACAATTAAACAGTGTCAAAGTATCTAGATTTAAGAATTTGAGAAGCAAGAGATATGGTTTGCTGTTCTGTACTACTGCTGTTAAAGTCCCAGCTACTGCTGAAATCATAATCAATTCTAAAGGTGCCATTGTTAATTAATTTATTTATATGTTGTTTAAGTTTATTTTGTCCTCTAAGGACTATTTTTCTAATTGTTGTGTGAGGCATATCTAATTTTCTTCCTACAGCTGAGTAATTTGCACCCATGCTGTAATACATCATTATCATTATTGCCTCATACCTTTCACCATCATTATGTTGATACATTAAATCAAGTGCTTGAATCACAACCTCTGTCATTAAGTCCTCTTGAATGTCATATTCAGTGGATTTTAATGTTTCATCCCAATCATCTGGAAAGTCAAGGAAACTGTCTCTGTATTGGTAATGGAAGGGACTGGTGCTGCTTCTCCACTGGTTAAGGGCTATTCTGACTAGGAAGAACCTGACAGTGTCTGTATCAACTGCATCCTGTGCCTTGGGGTGTTCTAGGAATATGAGGATTACTTCCTGTACCAAGTCATCAGCTAATGACTGATTGCCCTGTTTAGTTACACCTGATAGCCAATGCTTAATCTGGGTATAGTTTGCTGTAATGTATTCATTTGGAGTCATTCTTAATGTGCTTTAATAGGTTAGGACAATTGAATACTTCAGCATAGTGTTTTAATGCCTCATTAAAATGTTCAATTTCTGAATTATAACCTAGTAAGGCCCATTCCTCACCTTTCTTTTTTGCTTTAGCTATCCTTGTAGCTTCACTGCCACATTTCCTACACCAACTATTCAGGCCTGAAGCCATTTTGGGGTTAGGGTGGAAATTGTCAAGTGTTTGGACCTGTTTACACCTGGTGCATTGTTTACCTTCTGTATTCATATTATTCATTTGTCCATTATACATATTAACCAATTTCAGAAACCTGCACCTATTTAAACATTTCTTAACAATCTATTTCAACACCTCCCCCCAAATACCAAGTTTTAAAGAAAATATAGTTATGCCATACAGCTTGAATAGAATGGAGGTTATGTCACAATTAAGACAACTTGGCACATTCTGCAATACTGTAGGGACTTAATTTACCTGTTCCAACAGCCTATTTCAAACTGAAGTTTAGAGGAGAATATTAAGTGGAGTACCTCAACCACTGCCTTTATGTCATCAATAAATATACAGCAATTTTGGAAGAATGCATCTTTTTTAACTTTCTTTTTCATTTAGAATGATTCCAAATGAATAAAAGGTTAAGTAGTTCTTCCCCCTGTCATATTTATCACTGCACACAAACATAAACATACAAACATGAGTTTAGGAAACCAAATTTTTTCAATAAGATTTTCAGTAGGAAAGAAAGCTGAAGAAGCATTTTATGATGAATTTTTATTACAGGGGGTGGAGTTGAGGAAAGAAAATGTTACATTCAAGCAAAGAAATAAAGGAGATAAAGTTATGAATCACACCCCAGATTTTTATTTTGAAGAGAAAAACATATTTTTTGAAGTCAAAATGACTCACAACATCAGAACTGATTTATTTGATTATTCAGAACAATGGTTAAAGAAATATGGTAATGGAAAATCTGTGTTATATTATGCTATCTATGCTAAACACAGCCCAGTCATTGAATTTTATAATATAGTTGATTTACAACAATATAAAACACAATATAAAACAGGTAAATGGTCAGATGGTAATGAATATTACATTATCAATCCTGAAATTACACCTAAAAAAGAAATGATTAAAATTTCTAATGTCTTCTGAAAGGGGTTGATATTTATAATCATGGACAAAATAAACAACAATCACCTCAACAGAAGCTACCCTTTATGGACAACAAGAACCCATTACAAAGTAGCTAACAAATCAAGGTTTTTAAAGAAACAAATTGAATACTTAAAAACCAAAAATCATGGAACTAATTAAAGCAATACTACTTTTCAATACTCACCTGCTTATGTATGTATGGGGGAGAGAAGCAATGAAAAGAACTTTTAAAAAGAATTGGAACACTAAAAGTGACCTAAAAGAACTCTAATAGAGTGTTTAATGTTTGATGTTTGTGTTTGTTAAATGGAAGAAGGGGCTTAATAGCCCCTCTTCTTATTCTGCTTCTTTAACTTTATCAACTATACTCCATATACCACCTACTAGTGCCATTACAGCACCTGATAGTTCTGTAAACATTGCTTCATCAAGCACACCTTGGGTTATTAAAATACCACCTACAAATGTTAGTAGGTGCCTGGTTAACCCAAGCCACTGTTGTTTAGTTATTTTTTTCATAATTAATATATTTTATGCTTGTTTAAAATTTACCATGATTCCACCCCATCCATCACTCAATAATGCAGTTACTACTAAATTACCTGTTGGAGTTCCAGAAGTAGATGCTAATGAAGCAAAACCACCAAATGTTCCACCTGAACTACCATCACATTCCCTTTCATCTATTTTAGTCCAACTTGGTGTAATTGTAGTAGGTTCCCCATCACCACCATCAAAACCCCAAAAACCAACAGCTAATCCATTAGCACTAGGTGTAATACCTGCTATTGTTTTACTGACACCAACACTTTGAGTCCATACACCAACATCACTTATTGGATTAGTAGTATCTACTCCATTTGCTATCCAAGTCCAACCTTGTCCATCTCTATTGTATAAAGTAGTAGCATAAACACTTACATAACCAAGTGATACATCTGCAGCATCTAGTATCTTCCAGAACAGTCTACCTGAATTGTCACTTGTTGTACCATACCAAACAAACTCTTTTGTCCAACCTGTTGGAGTTACTACAAAATCACCTGAGAGAGATGAATCATCTTCCAAAAACATAAACACCAAATCACCTGCTACTGCTGTTGAAGGCAGGTTAAAGTTTAATGGAACACTATTACTCCAAGTAGGGTTAGGGAAACAACTATGTGTAATATCATCAAATGATATTGATGGTGGGGGTCCTCCAGCTTGGTACCCACTTGCTATTATTTGTGAATATAATCCTCTCATTATGCTATATCTCCCATTACTAAATAATTATCACTACCAATGTGTTTTATTACCAATGAACTATATTGTGTTCTAGTTGTTGGTGAACTACCTACAGATGAAAAAACACTACCAGCATAATTAATTATATATGGCTGTGCTGTATTGAATTGAACCAAGTAAAATTCTAAATCTTCACTTGGTGTAGTTGTTGTGTCTATTTCAAAATCAAATGAAGTAGCATTGTCACATAATAGGGTTTTACCTTTATAGGTGTCTATATTTGCATCATCTATAACTAAATTGCTACTAGTTATTGTAACTACATCACTAAATTGTGTAGGTAAACCAGCAACATAACTTGCTGTCAAAGCATATGAAGCAGTAGTTGCTGTTGAAGCATTACCATCTAAAGTGCCATTAAATGCTGTTGAAGCACTGATAATTGTAGCACTTAGGGTATTTGTAGCAGGAGAGTATTTTGGTGATGTTGCTTCTGTATCAGCATAAACATCTTGATAACCAGCCAAATCACCTGCCCTAAATATTAATCCATAATCTCCACTTGCTATTTCATTAATATATAAATTATCAGCATTTGTAGCTGTTAAAGCAGCTATTGCTAAATTAGCAGATGCTACAGTGCCATCAACATCAGCACCAGCTACATAACTTGCTGTCAATGCTGTAGTTGGAACAATTGAAGAACTTAAAATTGGTGTAGCAACTGAATCACTGTTACCCATCCATAAATAATTGGGTGAGATATTAGGGACATCATTACTTCTACCAGCACCTGTAATTACACCACTACCATTAGCATCAACTTTAATTACATTACCTAATTTTTGAATCAATGCTGAACCAGTTGGTTTAACATTTGTATAACCACCTCCTACAGCAACATAAACTGATTGTCCTGCTTGGAAAGCTGAAGTATCTACCCCATTAATGAATCCAGATAATAATGCTGTTCCTTCTTGTCCTACTGTTAATTGTTGGTCTAAAACATAGGCAGCAGGCATTTTAGAAGCATTACCAGCATCTGCTTTATAAACATTTGAAGCATTACCTGTTGAACCACTTACATAAACAGGTGTTCCTTTAGGTAAGGTAACTGTATCAGCATTTTTAACTGTTTCAATTACTTTTCTAGGTGTAGCATCAATTGGGAATGTAGTGCCATTTCCTTTAGTAAATGTTAATTCACTGAAATCATTTGAAGCTGTAATTAATGCTAAACTAGCAGATGTAGTTAAATAACCAATTTGGTTATCTAAACCTAAGATATCACTGGCATTTGTAGCAATGTCTGCTGCATTACTTGCAATATCTACTGCTAAACTTGCTGATAAACTAGCAGTAGCTGAGTTTACATAGGTTGTGGTGGTAAAACCAGAATCATTGGTTAAATCACTGGTAGCTAAGTTTTGAACAGTTGCTGAAGCAAAATTAACATTACCTGTAAAGGCAATTGTTGTAGTTGATGCTTGCATTTTAAGTTCATTACCTAAACCATCACTTAATACTTTATTTGTACTTGTTAAAGGACCATTATCACCTACTTTAATAAGTGAATCATAGGTAGTTTGTACTGTAGTTCCTGTTAATGTAGTTGCCATATCAGTTTAATTCTATTTCAGTGTCTTGTCCATATCCACAATTGTTACCCATTTTAGGAATGAATATACCATGAGTATAAGCATTCTTATGATTAGGCATCATACCATCAGTGCCTGGATTCATATAATCAGGGAAACTATTGGGATTGTCTCTTAAATAATCTAATGTTCTTTGTTGATAAAATTGTGCTGTATCTTGAACTGCTTGTCTCAAATACTTAATTTCATCAAGTGTAGTGCTGTTTGATTCCTCACTTGTAGGATTCAATACAGCTTTATTTTTCATTTTATAATTTAAAGAAGGTAAAGCTAAATACAATGAATAATTAGCTAACATTGGAGACAAATAATTATCAATCAATGTTGTTTCAGCTGCTGTAAGTGTTGAACCTGATACTGCTGTTTTTAAATTATTATAAAATTTAGTTCCTAAAATGTCCTGCACATAGATATCTTGTGCTTGGACTACATATGGCATCAAATCATCTGGTTCTACATTTTCATGTATTGCAGTGACTGACTTTAGTTTTGCCTCTGATATGAATAATACATTTGCCATTACAATTCTCCTGTTATATTTTTGTTAAAATCAATTGTAGATGGAATTACAACAATTGGTGTGTCCATACCCATTTGCTTGGTTATTTTACCTAAACTCTTGCTTAATGACTTTTGAATAGGTTCAATAACTGTACTCATAAAATGGGTGTATGCTGTTTCAATTTCATCTGCATTGTTGCCTAATCCACTTCCATCCCTGATACCAACTAAAATTGGTGATGTGATTCTGTGTGCTGTTAAGATTCTAGAACTAATTCTTTCTTCAAGTACAACATAGTAACTATCATTTGCTGAAGGAACTGTAGTAACTTGAGGTGCTAATTCAGCACCATCACTGAATGATAAGAATACTCTGCCTGCATTGTTTTCACCTGTAAATGAATCAACTATACCTCTATACAAATCTCTTTGTTCTTCAGGTGTTGGTTCACCATTTGGCATATTGATAAAAATGCTAGGTGACATACCATTGCTGATATTAGCATTGTGGAATTTACTTATTCTTGAGTCCAACTCAATATCATTAACTGCACCCATGTAAGTAGGGAGTGGATACACATCACTAGCTGGAGAATAATCATAGTAATACAATATTTGACTAGCTTTATCTCCTCTAGTATCCATTGGGTTATATGCTGGATATTCTTTAGGTACATATTTTCTTACATTTGCCCAATTTGAGGAGAAGTAATATTGGGTTACTCTATCATCTTCATTTAATTTACCACTCCTAACCTTATTAAATGGTAAGTGATAAATTTCAGCTATTGCATCACCACCTCTATTCCAAATTATGTTTAAGCTGTAACCACCAAATGTGATATAATCATAAGCTATTTTATCATAAATGTCATTTAGTGTTTCACCATTAGTATTGACAGGTAAATCACCTATTTCCATGATTCCCTCACCTATAACAGCATCAAGTTTGGCTTGTATAGCAGTACCATGAATAGCAGAGGTCTGCAGTAATTCAACAAGTTTCTCAGGCCATAAATTCTTTTCTCCATAGTTAATCCAATCTTTGCCTCTTACTTCCTTAAATTCTGGTAAGTTAATAGCTTCAAGATTGATTATGTGTAGTTTATTCTCCATTATTTAAACATTATATATTGTTCATTATTTTCATTGCTTCCTGTATAATAGGTGTTTTGATTACCTTTCCAGCTGTTTATAACTTTAGTTAATTTAGTCAATACTAAAACATCATTAGCATATAATTCAAAATCATAAAATCCAGCAATGTCTTTATCTCTGTAATCAGCTGTAGCAAATGTGAATTGTGCTTTCCACCAGTTAGTATACCATTCAACTGGGGTAACTGTTAAATATTGAGTATTACCATCCATTAAGTACTTGTTATTGTAGTGACTTTTTAAAGCCACTAATAAGGTACCAGCAGGTTTTGAATCCTGAAGATAAAATGTGATGAATGGGTTTGATAAATCTAGTGTCATCTTAATTAATTTACATGAACAAATATAAAAGTGCTGGGGATTGTATTAAAAAAAATGGGAGACTTAATGCCTCCCATTTCTTAGTATATGTTAATTGGTTTAGGAAACAGTTACCTGAATCATTGGCAACTCATGGATGCCAGTGAATTCCATAGTAACACCATTTCTATCACCAAAGGCAGTGCCTGTACCTGCTGTACTATTGCTAACTAATGCACCTCTATCATTACCTACCATCCAGTACAAACCATTGTTATCTTTTACAATAACACACAATTTGTTGGATTTAGCTAACTCATTGAGTTCCACTAATTTAGCAGCTGTGGTCTTATTAAATACTACTGAAGCAACATTGGTGTAGAATACAGTACCATTCTCTTCTGAAAAAGTACCAGTTTCATTCATTGCACCAGTTTGCTTGACACACTCATATAGGTCCAATGAACCTAAGTTAGTCAATGCAGTACCATCTAAACTGATTGAAGTTAATGCAACTGCACCTGCTGTAGGTGTAGCTGCAATGCTTCCACTAGCTGCAGCAATATAGACAGCTTCAATACCACCTACATTATCTCTACAGTCTAATGTAATTCCTGAAAGTGTTGAACAAAGCATATCTATATTATTTTAAAGGTTAGAGAGAAATTTGGGTTGCAGTTTTGTTAGCAACAACTGCCAATTCAGGCTGAACAAGTGTAACACCAATTGCCCACTTCATAGTAGCCCTTACTTGGTCATTGTCTTCACTGTACCACATCTTGAATTGTTCAAAATCACCAGTCAAGTCAGTACCCATGATGATGTTAGAAGCCCTAGTCAAGAATCTGAGGTTCTTACCAGTAGCCAAGTTTTGGATACCTGCTGAAGGAACAACTCTAATGTTAGTACCAGGAACATACAAGTTCTTCAAGTCTGGTGCAACATGGTAGTAGTTTTGTTGAGTAATGTTCAATGCCAAGTTCTTGTAATCAGAAGTACCAACAACAAGAATCAAGTCATCAGCCATTGAAACTTCACCAGGAAGCAAGCTGAACATGCTGTGTGCATAATCTACTGCAGTTGCACCTGCTACTGAACCAGTCCAGACAGTGTCAACTGCTGAAGCAGAAACTGCATAAGTAGCCAAGATATCTTGGATACCATCATTACCACCATTGATACCATTGATGAGGTATTTTTCATTCCAGTTTTGAAGTTTTTCAACAAAGTAATTTACATAAGTTGCTTCAAATGGAAGTGATTCAGAACCACCAAATTGGCCAGCAGACAATGCTTGTGCCATGAAGGTGTCTCTTAATGCTTGTGGGCAGAACTCATGTTGGATTTTAGCATGGTAAATGTCTAAATCAACTTGAGAAATAGAAGCAGTGTTATTTGCATCCCATCCACAAGAATTACCTGATTGAACAGTGAAGGTATCTTCCATCAAAGGAACCTTAACACTGTTACCTTTTAATCCAGCCCTTACATCAACATAACCTGCAAGGTTAGTTCCAAGGACTGCTTTACTGATGAGTTCAAATGATGTCTCATCTACATACTGAGTTAGGTCTGATAGGTTAAACCCAAGACCATTTGCTGGTGCTGCCATAATAATTAATTTTTAAGTTATTTTTTGGTTTGGTTTCTAAATTCCATAATTTTTTGGAACCTTGCTGTTGCTAATTCACTTTCACTCTTTTGAACTTCATTCAAGTTGTTAGTGATTTTTTTAGCACCTGGTTCTGCCTTGAATGCATGAAATTCTGCATCCACATGACTGATTTTAGCTTCCAACTCACTGAATTTAGAGTTAATGAGTTCAGCTACTTTGTTTAAGAAATCTTCAGATGAAAATTCAGCAGTCTCTTCAACTACTACTTCTTCCATTTCTTTTTCTTCTACTTTAGCTATGATGCCTTCCTCTTCAACAGTAATCAATTTGCCATCTGTGGTCTCATGAACACCAACAGGTGCAGGGATTTCACCTTCCTCAGTAACAACAAATAATGCTGCACCTTCAGTAAGTGATTCTGCTTTGACAATTGTACCATCAACAAGGGTAGCTTCAGCTAATTCAATTTCAGTCTCTGCAGGTTTGGTTTCCACTATTTCACTGTCAACAGCTACTTCAGTGTCCATACCTAACATGACTTTGATTTGTTTAATTGCATCTACTGCTTTCATGTTATATTGGTTTTAATTAATTAAACTACATAGGTAAATATAATCCATGTAAAATAGGGGACATGTGTTTATTTACCAGATTCTCCATTATTCTTCAACAATTTTCTCACATTAATGATGAGGGCTGTTGTTAAGACTAATAATGTTAATCCTACTTCTAAATTTGCTAATACAGTTGCTAATGCACCTGCACTGAATGCATTTACTGCTATTAAATCTTTACTCATCATCAATGTTATTTAAAATGTCTTTAATATTACTTAACAACTGATTGTGGGCTTTTTCACTAGCAAGTTTTTCAATGAATCCACCTGCAATGCTGAATCCCTTTATTTTACCATCCTTAATTTCCTTCCAAGTTGCCTCATCATTAATCTTATAAGACAAATACCAAGTACCAATAGGTAAGGCAAATCCCATCTTGTATGCTTTGTCATACATTTTGTCTTCACTAATCCAGCTTTCCAATAATGTATTTTTAGTGGTGATTTGCCAATCATGTTGTTTGTCTGTATTGTTATGCTTATTTAATTTGAAGAACTTTTCAGCCATTTTCTTGACTGTATCCTTACTAAAGAAAACATAATATGGTTCACCATTCTCATTTCTTCTGAGAATCATTTTATTAGGAATGAGTGCTGGGCCAGTGATAATTTTCTTTTCTTCATCAACTGAGAATTGTAAATTACTCCAAGTAGTGGCTGCTGTTCTTTGTTTGTTATTTATTGGTTGAGGTATGATGACAATTCTTTGTCCCATATTACCCTTAAACACCATCAATTTCTGCCACCAATGCTTACAATTCTTACCTCCCTTAAATTGGAAAATTGAGTATGATGATTGACCATGCTTAGCAAATTGTGAATTCAATGAATTCATTTTATCAATTTCCTTTTCACTGAATATCTTACCAGCATTAGATAGGTTCATCATTGCTTTACAGAATTTTCTTTCAGCAGATGGACCTGAATACCTGTAATATACTTGGGCATCTTCATAATCAGGAACTTGTATTCTTTTAAGTAAATCAAGTCCTCTAATTGCTTCAACTGTTTCAGTGATTGTAGCAAATTCCTTTTTATTTAAGTCAATTATGACATCTTCCTTAGTAAGGTATGTACCATTAGCTTCACAAAATTCAAGTATAACAGTTTCTTGTTCTTCACTGAAGTGTAAATCACAAGACATTTCTTTATCCTTTCTAATTTGCTTTAATTTTCTTTCTGCCCAATCAATTCCAGCATCTCCACCCCAAGCATCCCACATTAAACCACCACAACCTTCTCCATATGGGGTATTTTTATTTTGTTGTTGTCTTCTAAAGGCAGACATTCTGGCAATTGTTTCTTCACTGATAGGTTCTCTGTTAGCTAATTGGTTAGCCCTCACTTTACCTACTTGGGTTCCACAACTGCCCCAACCATTTTCTTCTGCCCACTTAAGTGCCCTTTTAGCATTGTTAGATGCTGCTTCAGGATAGTCTGTATATGATTCTAATTCAATTTCAACTTCACCTTCATAGTAATTATAACATACAGCTAATCTTTGTTCTTCATCAGGGAATTCACCCTTAAGTTCAGACATACATCTGCCAATGAATTCATCTTCAGCTTCACCTGCCCTTGGCTTAACAAACTCCTCAGCACTGAAAGCTAAAAAATTAACTCCAATAGCAGGTTCCTCAACTAAACTGACTACTTCAACACCAAAATCTAATAATTCTTCATCAGTGTATCCATCTAAATCAATGTCTAATTGGACTATTCTATCTATTTTTTCTTCCATCATAATTTTGCTAAGTTTTGAATCTGCTGTTGTGCTTGCTGTGCATTAGTTACATCTGAAGCTAAAACATATGTTTGTATTGGAATACCTGCACTTGCTTGTCCAGGTTGAATTGTTCCACCTGCTTGTTGACCAAAGTTATAATTAATTGATGCTGCTGGGTTAGGTGCACCTGGATTATCACCACCTGCTGTTTCAGTATTGGCACCATTTTTAAATTTAGCAATTGTAGTAGCTGCAATTGTAGCTAAACTAGCTGCTGTATTTAAATTAACTGCTTGGTTTGCTGTTGCTAAATAAGCTGGACCTGCAGGACCTAATGATGCTGCATATGCTAAGTTAGCTGCTTTGGCTTTAACACTGTCTATAATTACTTTACCAACAGCAAGTGCTTTATCAACTACAAATAATGCATTTTGTGCCTTTTCATTATCACCTGCTAATGCAGATAATGCTGCTATACCTTGTTGTGCAGCATTAAATTTAGCATTTTGTAATGCTTCTTCAGCTGCTATAATAGCATCATTTTGTGCTTTAATTTCAGCTAATTCTTTTTCCCTTACTTTAGCTTTCCTTTCAGCTTCTTCAGCATCAGCATCTGCTTTTTCTTGTCTTAGTTCTTCTAATCTGTCTAATTCCTCTTGGTCAAGTTCTCTATTTAATTGTGCTGATTCTAACCTAACAATTTGTGCTGCTGTTTCTGCATCAATTAAATTTGCTTCTGCTTCAGCTAATTGGTCCTTAATTTCCCTTCTTTCTTCATCAGTATTAGCTACTTGTAAAGCTAATTCTAATGCTGCTTTTTCTTCTTGGGCTAATCTAACTGCATTATCAGCTAATTGTTCATTGGCTGCATTTACTCTATCAAGTGCTGCTTTTCTTTCCTCATATGACCTAGTAGTATCATCAGCAATTTTTTGCTGTGTTTCTAGTTCTTGATTTAATTTAGCATTTTCTACAAGTAAATCTTGTTGTGTTTTTCTTAATCTGTTCTGGGCATCAATTAAATTATTTGATGCTGTAATAGCTGTTTGAACATCTTTTACTACTTCACTAAATACTTCAGCTGCTGCTTCACCAAAATCAGCAATTTTATCACTAGCACCTTCTACACCTGTAGTTACTTGTGCAACTGCATCAAATGCTATTTTACCTGCTTCCTTAAAGTTACCTTTAAATAATTCACCTATTGCTTTAGATAAATTAGGAATTAAATTAAGTATACCTTCAAATCTGCTAATTAAATTGTCTTTAATAGCAGTCCCAAAGTCAATTAATGCTTGTTTTGGGTCAGTAAATAATCCTTTAATTTTTTCACCTAATGGTGTTACTAATTCTACTATTTTATCAAATACAGCACCTAATGCAGCTGTAGTACCTTTTAATATTTTGGCACCAGTATCACTTTCTTTAAACCATTCTACTAATTGGGCAAAAGCAGTTATTAATAAACCAATACCAGTTGCTGCAATAGCACCTCTAAGTGCTTTAAATGCACCTACACCTTTAGTTTTTATAGTATTAAAAAATCCACCTGCCTTATTCCCCTCACCTATACTATCAGTAGCAGCACTTGTTTCTTCAGTCTGCTTTTGCACATCATTAAGGGCTTTTTGCAAGTCTCCTAAATCAGTAATGTAGCCATCTAACCCCTGTACTTTAAAATATATCTCTACTTCTTGCTTAGCCATGTTATCAAATATAAAGTGTTAATTTATTGTTATAATTGTTCCCAATTATCTGTGATGTTTTCCCACAGTAAATCAATGTCCTCCCAATTAGCACCAAGTGGTATGAATCCAGTTCCATCTGGCAAGTAATCATTGAGTTTAATTAAAGAAGCCTTAACAGATGCTTTCTCACCTAAAGGAATGTTTTCTATTTTTTCAACAAAGAAATAAGTGTCTTTAACAAAGATAACATCATCAAAATTAAAGCTAGATAAATCCTCAGCTGATAATACAAAATTAGCAATTAATCTTCTAGAATACTTGTTGTAAATTAAATTGATATAATTTTTCCAATAAGCATCATATACACTGTATCTCTCAGGTAATTCATTGAACCTTAAATAACCATTTTCAACCTGCCAGTTTAAATCTAAAGTTAATGGGTAGGTATAATCTGGTCCATTAAATGGGTTAAATGCTGTAGCATATGGGGTTACAGATGCATAATAATCTTTAAAACCAGTAGATAAGTTACCATCATTGTAATACCATTCACAACTGGTTGCTGATGATTTACCTGTATAAACCTGTCCATTATAAAATAATAATCTAGTTTTAGGTTTAATTGGGTTTTTTAACAATACAACAGTACCATCTTCTTTTTCTTTTGTCTCTAATTGGTACATTTGTGGTATAATAAAATTATTACCACCTTTATTGTAATCACCTGAAGTCCAAGCTAATGAATTTGCACCTTGTACTTCTGTAACAGGAGTAGGTGCTAATTTTGCTTCTACCTTCTTATCACCTGATAACAATGCATTATCAGTATCTAAATTAAGTGTACCAAATGTTTCCTTAAAATTCTTATCATTAACATCATTCAACCAATCTTTATCAACACTGTCACTAAATGTTATAGTTTGAGGTTGTTCATAAAATAAAGGTTCAATGGTTAAATCTTTGCTTAAATCAAGTTTAGATGTCCAATCATATACATTACCACCACCAATATAGTTATCCCAAGTATCCACATAAAATAACTCATTATCAAATCTATCTGGAACAATAACTAATTTGAATTTCTTAACTATGTCTTTTAAGAAATCAATTTGCTTGTATTCATTGTCTAGCAATGAAGCCACATTAATAATACCAGGTGCTGATGTTATCCTAAATGTAGCATTGGTTATATTAACATAGCTGTTATCACACTCAACAACTACAGAAATACTGTCACCAGGGTCTAAGTTAATAGTTCCATCAACTGTGTAAACATAGCTACCATTTAATGTATATGTGTTAACATCATAGTTAACTGGAGTACCATTTTCAATTGCTGTTACTCTTAATTTTGTTTCACCAGCAGGGTCTAATAAAAATTGTTCAAAGAATACAACTACTGAATATGAATAGTTACCAGCACCATTTGTAGGAACAACATAATTGAAATCTTCACTGTCCCAGTTTTGGTTATAATCATAATTAATATAGCTGAATGGAATTTTAGTAGCACTCTGTTGAGTTTGGAATACTTCAGGTAATGTTATTTTAGCTAAGTTTTGTGTTTCTGGGTCAATTGATACTACAGCTTCATTACCCCAAGCAGAAACATATGTTCTCCAAAATAGTGGGTCAGCACCATTTAATATATTACCTGTAATTCTATAACCAGCATCTTTAAAAATTGCTTTAAGTAGGGCATTTACCCTAATCATTGGTCTGAATCTATCAGTGTATAACTTATCAACAAATGGCACTTGAGAATCTGTAATTGAACCAGTACCTACACTAATTAAAACTTGTTCTGGGTTAAAATCATCATCATAAGTGTTACCAAAATCAATTAATGGGTAAATAATATCACCTGGTAAAGTATCACCTCCTAAATCTAAACCATCATATGTACCAAAAGCAGGGAAAGCATTCCAGGATTTTTCAATTATATCATCTATTGATGCTGTATGGTTAAAATCAGTTAAATCTAATTGGTTAAGTGTTTTACTGCCAATATTAGATAATAAATTTCTAGTGTTACCTAAGAAAAATACCTCATAATCAATTTTGTTATCTATTGATTTGAATATTTTGTTTAGTCTTAATTCACCAAACATATATTCTTGCCCATCAACTAATATTTGGGCATCCCTTCTAATTGTAACATCAAAATCTAAACCATTAATTTCATATGCTGATTTAAAAAATTGATAATTGTGGTCAGTAGCTGGAACCCTAAATGTTTGTGAATATGATGATTGAGGCATAAATGATTCAAATGAATCAAATGCCAATGTTATTTTGGGTGGGTCTGTTTCATATAAATCTAAAAATACCCCTTCAACTACTAACTGTATCATCCTCTTTGAATTTGTTGTGGATTAGCTAATCTGAAATTGATTGTATGTTGGAATAATTTATCCTTTCTAAATGTTCTTTCAGTATATTGTGTATCTGTTAATATTACAGGAACCCAATCAGTGCTACCTGCAAACCTAACTTTTACATCTGGAGACAAATATAAATTCTTCAAATATTGGCTTTCAATATCACTTAGGTATTTAGTATTAGCAGTATAATTTTCTACTTGTGATTTATTAAATACTCTTTCTCCTCTATTGTAGCTGTTTACTTCAATTGCTGTTCCACTCCAATCAGCATCTAATTGTTGATATGTGCTTTGTTGTGTAGTAACTGAATAGTCATTTCTTTTCTCAAATGTGTAATAATCCCTAAATCCAAATGAGTTAACCCAAGATACTTGAATGTGGTCAAAGTCATTACACTCACCATTATCAATATCAATTCTGTAAACATTACCTACAATTTGTTTATTGGTAGAAGTAGCAGGGTCTCTACTCCAATAAAATGGTGCTACATAGTAATGTGTTGCTGTAGTGTAAGTAGCAAGTGTTGGATTCAATTCACTTACTTGTAATGTTATTGCTTTGTATTTTTCAGTTGGTTGGATAGCATCATCAGCAGCAGCATTAGGTCCACCTCCATTGCCTGTAATGTTTTCAATTATAGTGTTGGCAGGTGTCAATTCAGTTGAATCACTAAAAGCAGCTACATAAAAACCATTTATACCATTTGTAAATGTTGATAATGTGTCATAAGATGGATTATCAGTTAACAAATAATCATTTAACCAACTTAAAGTATAATTGTCATCACTACCTTTTGAAATCTTGTAGATAAGTGGAGTCCCTGTTAAGGATGCCCAAGATGGTTTACCATCAGTTATCTGTGAATATACAACAGATTCTATGTGTCTATCAGTAAGTGCTTGCTGATAAGTGGTAGTATCAAAATATAATTGTTCAATATTTCCACCTGGTGTAGTGATAATGTTAGTGCCTATTTCAGGGGCATAAGCACTATAATCCCAATCAATTTCAGTATGTGGTTTTCTACCATTTAATACTGAACCACTTACTGTTTGTTGATATGTTGAAATACCACTTAATGAATAACCAGCTTTAGCTTTAAAACTGAATTCTTCATTTTCAGCAGTAGTTAATTTTGGAGTTATCTCAATTGCTGGGTTATGTGTTACTTGGTTTTTAAGAATATTTTCTACATCAAAATGACCATACCCAGTAACATTAGGTGCTTGCCTTACAGTAGCAATTACATTGTCATCCATATCAGTTATCTGTAAGATAAATCTAGATATAGTTGTTGGTGAATCATTATCAAATAATGAAATTATATTCTTACCATATGCCAAATCAATTTCATTTGGTTCTTTAGTTACTATTATATCAGCCATCTTGTTCTGTTAATATTTTTAATAATTTTTCTTCTATGTCAATTGGATAGAATTTGTATGGGTTGATTCCCCATACTTTATTACTTCCAAATTTATAATTTTCTTTTACTCCAAATGCTGTTGCTACTTCATTAGGTAAACCAAGTGCATTGCTTCTGTTTTTACCATCTACACCAAATGAAAGGAAGTAACCATAATTTTTCATACTGATGTTAATGTTATAGTCAATCAGTTTTACTTGCATGCTTCTCCTTAAATCACCTGTTCTATTTTTGAATCTACCTGCTTTTAATTCAGCTTGAATTTCTGAAACTAAAGCAGCCAATTTCCTTGGTATGTCATTTTCAACATACCCAACAGTATCTAGAATTAATTTTTCTAAATCTTCTATGTTATCTTCAATTGGCATTACCAGAAGTGATTTCTAACCTTGAGTGAGTGAGGCAATGTCAAAGTAGTACTTGTTGTTGAACCAATAGTAGCACCATTGGTTTGGAAGAAGTTGAAGTCACCATCATTGTTTCTACATCCTAACCAATATCTAGCACCATACTGCCTCATCTTTTCATTCATCCAAGGTGTGTAAGCAGTTCCCCAAGCATTATTAAGGTCATTGTAGTTAAGGATTGTTAGGTATTCATTGATGTCAGCTAATCTCCAATCATCATAACCTTCACCAGTAAATGCTACAGCAGCATCAATTGCTTGTGCCCAAGTATAGTTCTCATAAACCTGAGGAACCTCAACATAGATACCTAATCCAGTTAAGTGGTCAATACAATAGTTTCCTTGTGGGTTGTCATTGCCAAAGTATTCTACATACTGATTACCACCTCTATCAGTGTATCTCCAGTAGTTGCCAAAACTATTTGGCTGGGCTAATCTACAGTTGGTATCATTACCTTCATAACCATTTGCTTTTAATGAAATGTATTCAGGATTAGTAGGAGGTGTATAATCATAAGTGTCAGTGTATCTTCTTAACCAACCAACACTATTTTCTGGGTCATCATCTCTATAATTGTCCCAAGGAATTACTCTTTGATAGAATATTCCACTTTTAGAAGTAGCAGGTAAACAAGTATATGAACCACCAGCATCAACCCAATGTTCACTATCATCACCATCTGTAACCAATACTTGAGGACAACTTCCAGATGGTCTACCTGCACCAGTGCCAGGAGGGAATGGTGTATCACAACCATCAATTGCCTTAGCATAATTAATTGTTAATACAGCTGTAGCACCAACAACATCATCTTGGAACCTCTCAACAAATGGAGTAACTGTAAATGGTGTGGTAATATCAAGCAATGGGTCATCATTTGTATTTGTAAATACTGACACAATATCTTGTATTATTTGCATGCACTCATCTTGTCCAGCCAATTCACTGTCCTCACCATCATTAACTTGAGTCATTGCAATTAAATTGAATGTCCAGTTAAAACTATTTCTAGTATTGCTTACATCTACTGGATTAACAAATATATAAGGGTAATTAGGTGGTTCCTCATTATCAGGAAATGAAATGTCACTAATGGTGCCATACCCATATGTTTTTACCATGTAATGGGCTGTTATAATATCCTTTAAACTATCTACTAAATTCTTGTATGTCATCTTTTTTGTTTTTGTGCTTCAGCTTCTTTTCTTTTATTATCCTTATTCCAAGCTAACCAGTTAAATGCTTGTATAACAGGTTTTTCTAATACAGCATCCATATCAAGGAATCTACCTTCTGCTAACACCATTGTTATATCCATCCAGCTGTGGGCAGGATTAATTTTATTTTGGTTATTTTCAACTACCTCATCCTCATCATCACTCTCATTGAATAAATTCTTGTATTGCTTATATAACAATATTCTCCACTGTATAAAGTATTTAATTGCTGAAAATACATCATTAAGTAATATACCATCAGTATCTTCTATGTTATACAGTATTTTTACTATTTCTTTTATATCCTTAGTATAGTTAGCTAAATAAATATCTAAATCAATAAATTTACCTAATGACACAGTATTAAAATCAATTAAATCATTATCTTTAATTTTTGTTTTTACTGGTGTCCAATCTGGGTTCATAATAGCAATAATCAATGCTACTGCTAATTGTTTTGTTTCTTCAGGTATTATGTTTACTTCCTCTAAAGGAATATCCATAGCTGTGCTGATTAATTTGTCAGCAGATAATTGCCATTTATTTAACTCAATCCAATGGTCTAAAGTTAAATTAATAGGTAACTGATATTCCTTATCTCCAATTACTAGTGCATTCATTGGTATCAAATATAAATTTAATGGGGATTGTAGAATGAATATGAACCTTTCTTAACATTGGTTTTCCTGCAATAATTTGCTAATGCTAAACTGATTACTGTATCATCATGTAATCCAGTTGGGTGTCCATATTTTACACTCCTTGTTTTTGGGTTATAATCATAAGTGAAATAACCTAATTCATCATACAGTGGCTGGAATAAATTTCTGTCAGGTATTTTAATGTTACCTTCATTGAAGTCCAATATCAGTCCCTCTATAATTTCTTGTTTTGATTTATTTGATGTTACAAATGGGTAAATTGATTTAACTTTACCTTTTAATTGTTCATAAATAACATCACCAATTGAGTTGACTTCAATTGTAGTAACTGCATTATACTTGTTTATATTGGCAGACAATTCATCAATCATATGGTTCCATGACTTACCATTTGCCCTGTAAATATCAACAGTATTTCCCACAGAATCAATAAATGTAGCCACTGTATAGTCATCAGCCCTACCTAAATCTACTCCACAATAAATAATTCCATTGGGTTTTGGATATTGTGAGAAGGTGTTGGAATTGATGTTTGTGAATACTGTTCCTCCATCATCAAGGAACTCTGCCAAATACTCCTGTTTGAATATATTGGGTGGCAATGTTTTTTTGGCATCAATAATCTCCTCTTCTGAAATATAGGGTGTGTCATAACTGCTTCCTTGATATGATTTGTAATTGGGGTTGTCTGGTGATAATCCTAAATTGTATAAGTCATAGAACCAATTTTTACCTTTAGGAGTTGATAGGAATAATACTTTTTTACCTTTAACTGCTAATGTTGGTCTGACTGCTTCAGTCCATGTTTCACTCCTCATAAATGCTGCCTCATCCAATATAGCATAGTCAAATGTGAAACCCCTTATGTTGTCATATCTCTCAGCACTTCTAAAATATATTTCACTGCCTGTTCTAAGCTTGATATAGGACTCACTGTAATTGCAAGACTCAATAATGTTACTGTTTCTAATAGCATTGTCAATTTCTTTTTGTACTTTATTTGTTTGACTGTAAACTGGAGATACCCAAAGTATTTTACATGGTTTATGATTAATTGCCCAATACAATAACAAATTGATTCCCATTAAGGATTTACCAAATTGTCTGCCTACAGATACAATATGGAATTTTTCCTTACCTGTTAGTATGGAATCAATTATTTGTTTTTGATTTGTATGGGGTGTAAATCCTTGTGCAATCATTGTTCTGTATTGTCCCCTGCAGTATTGTTTCCAAATTCAAATTTAATTTGCTTGAATAAATCCTCACCATCAGCACCTGTAATTTCCTGTTTAGCTAATTTAGGTACAATGTATTCACTTAATTTAAGCATCAATTCAACTGCTTGTCTGGGATTGTCTTCAGCTACATCAGCCAACCATTCAGACATGTTATCTAAATTGTCTTCAAGTAGTTTTTGATATGCTTCTTTAATCAATGCTGTTGATTTATTGGGGCTACCTTTTTTTCTTCCATTGCTGCCCCCATTTTCTCCTTTTTGAAATGCCATGTTAGTTTAATTTTGTAATTAATTCTTCTATGAAGTAAATTAGGTATTCATTTTCTGCTGTTTCCCTTTCCAATTCATACCTTCTAATAATTGCTTTATCTAATTCAATAAATAATTCATTGGGTGTTATCTGTTCCATTGTCTTGTTTTTTTGGCCTGCCCCTTTTAGGTAGTGGTTTAGGTTTGTTATTTTCAGTCTCTAAAACCATCATTAATGCTTTATGGACTTCAGCTACACAGGCACCACATGAAGTGGGTCTCCTGTTAGCATTGAATAACCTGTTGAATGTACTATACATTGCAACCCTGTCATTAAATCCATATCTTTTTTTATCTCTAATTGAACTGAGGTAAGCTAATTCCTCAGCTGTTGGGGTATTATAATTCATACTCATAATTCAATTGTATTTAATTTTCTAGTTATCATTTCAGAAACATAAGCACCTACACCAGCAAATAGAAAGGCTGCAAAAATGTTAGTATATTGTGCTGTAACTACCATACTGACCCAGTAGCCCATACACAGGCCACAATTAAACAGTGTCAAAGTATCTAGATTTAAGAATTTGAGAAGCAAGAGATATGGTTTGCTGTTCTGTACTACTGCTGTTAAAGTCCCAGCTACTGCTGAAATCATAATCAATTCTAAAGGTGCCATTGTTAATTAATTTATTTATATGTTGTTTAAGTTTATTTTGTCCTCTAAGGACTATTTTTCTAATTGTTGTGTGAGGCATATCTAATTTTCTTCCTACAGCTGAGTAATTTGCACCCATGCTGTAATACATCATTATCATTATTGCCTCATACCTTTCACCATCATTATGTTGATACATTAAATCAAGTGCTTGAATCACAACCTCTGTCATTAAGTCCTCTTGAATGTCATATTCAGTGGATTTTAATGTTTCATCCCAATCATCTGGAAAGTCAAGGAAACTGTCTCTGTATTGGTAATGGAAGGGACTGGTGCTGCTTCTCCACTGGTTAAGGGCTATTCTGACTAGGAAGAACCTGACAGTGTCTGTATCAACTGCATCCTGTGCCTTGGGGTGTTCTAGGAATATGAGGATTACTTCCTGTACCAAGTCATCAGCTAATGACTGATTGCCCTGTTTAGTTACACCTGATAGCCAATGCTTAATCTGGGTATAGTTTGCTGTAATGTATTCATTTGGAGTCATTCTTAATGTGCTTTAATAGGTTAGGACAATTGAATACTTCAGCATAGTGTTTTAATGCCTCATTAAAATGTTCAATTTCTGAATTATAACCTAGTAAGGCCCATTCCTCACCTTTCTTTTTTGCTTTAGCTATCCTTGTAGCTTCACTGCCACATTTCCTACACCAACTATTCAGGCCTGAAGCCATTTTGGGGTTAGGGTGGAAATTGTCAAGTGTTTGGACCTGTTTACACCTGGTGCATTGTTTACCTTCTGTATTCATATTATTCATTTGTCCATTATACATATTAACCAATTTCAGAAACCTGCACCTATTTAAACATTTCTTAACAATCTATTTCAACACCTCCCCCCAAATACCAAGTTTTAAAGAAAATATAGTTATGCCATACAGCTTGAATAGAATGGAGGTTATGTCACAATTAAGACAACTTGGCACATTCTGCAATACTGTAGGGACTTAATTTACCTGTTCCAACAGCCTATTTCAAACTGAAGTTTAGAGGAGAATATTAAGTGGAGTACCTCAACCACTGCCTTTATGTCATCAATAAATATACAGCAATTTTGGAAGAATGCATCTTTTTTAACTTTCTTTTTCATTTAGAATGATTCCAAATGAATAAAAGGTTAAGTAGTTCTTCCCCCTGTCATATTTATCACTGCACACAAACATAAACATACAAACATGAGTTTAGGAAACCAAATTTTTTCAATAAGATTTTCAGTAGGAAAGAAAGCTGAAGAAGCATTTTATGATGAATTTTTATTACAGGGGGTGGAGTTGAGGAAAGAAAATGTTACATTCAAGCAAAGAAATAAAGGAGATAAAGTTATGAATCACACCCCAGATTTTTATTTTGAAGAGAAAAACATATTTTTTGAAGTCAAAATGACTCACAACATCAGAACTGATTTATTTGATTATTCAGAACAATGGTTAAAGAAATATGGTAATGGAAAATCTGTGTTATATTATGCTATCTATGCTAAACACAGCCCAGTCATTGAATTTTATAATATAGTTGATTTACAACAATATAAAACACAATATAAAACAGGTAAATGGTCAGATGGTAATGAATATTACATTATCAATCCTGAAATTACACCTAAAAAAGAAATGATTAAAATTTCTAATGTCTTCTGAAAGGGGTTGATATTTATAATCATGGACAAAATAAACAACAATCACCTCAACAGAAGCTACCCTTTATGGACAACAAGAACCCATTACAAAGTAGCTAACAAATCAAGGTTTTTAAAGAAACAAATTGAATACTTAAAAACCAAAAATCATGGAACTAATTAAAGCAATACTACTTTTCAATACTCACCTGCTTATGTATGTATGGGGGAGAGAAGCAATGAAAAGGACTTTTAAAAAGAATTGGAACACTAAAAGTGACCTAAAAGAACTCTAATAGAGTGTTTAATGTTTGATGTTTGTGTTTGCATGAAGAAGGGGAACTTAGTTCCCCTCTTCTTATTCTTCTATTTGTTGTGATTTTTCAATAATTGACCATATACCTGCTACTACTGTTATTAATGCACCAGAAATTTCAGTATATACCATTTCATCAATTATTCCCTGGGTTATTAATATACCTCCAATGAAACTTAGAAGGTGTCTAATTAATCCCAGCCATTGTTGTTTAGTTATTTTTTTCATTTTATGCTTGTTTAAAATTCACTATTACACCACCCCATCCATCACTAACTAATGCTGTTACTACTAAATTACCTGTAGCAACACCTAAAGTAGATGATATAGAGGCAAAACCACCAAAAGTTCCTGATGCAGTTCCATCACATTCCCTTTCATCTATTTTAGTCCAACTTGGTGTAATTGTAGTAGGTTCTCCATCACCACCATCAAAACCCCAAAAACCAACAGCTAATCCATTAGCACTAGGTGTAATACCTGCTATTGTTTGACTGACACCAACACTTTGAGTCCAAGTTCCAACATCACTTATTGGATTAGTAGTATCTACTCCATTTGCTATCCAAGTCCAACCTTGTCCATCTCTATTGTAACTTGTAGTAGCATAAACACTTACATAACCAAGTGATACATCTGCAGCATTTAGTATCTTCCAGAACAGTCTACCTGAATTGTCACTTGTTGTACCAAACCAAACAAACTCTCTTGTCCAACCTGTTGGAGTTGTTACAAAATCACTTGAAGCAGGTGAATCATCTTCCAAAAACATAAACACCAAATCACCTGCTACTGCTGTTGAAGGTAGGTTAAAGTTTAATGGTACACTATTACTCCAAGTAGGGTTAGGGAAACAACTATGTGTAATATCATCAAATGATATTGATGGTGGGGGTCCTCCAGCTTGGTACCCACTTGCTATT